>ERZ791858.146-NODE-146-length-80874-cov-8.922815_pt1 | contig 80874 bp, 55 predicted proteins | sample MGYA00510284_ERZ791858 | MGnify/ENA primary metagenome ERZ791858 (study PRJEB30046, sample SAMN00792077) | human gut metagenome | study: EMG produced TPA metagenomics assembly of the A metagenome-wide association study of gut microbiota in type 2... | reverse complement strand
GTTGCGAATAGTCGCCCGCTTTTCGTATGTCAAGAGTCAGCGAACCATATACATTACCATTCGCAGCCGTAAATTTCGCAAGGCATTTTTCTCCTCTTGCATTGGATTTTCCGTTCTTCTTTGCCATTTCGGTGACCTTATTCGTTTTTTCAATCTCCATAATGCACTTATTTATAGTTAATATTCTGCTCGTTTTGGTGACCTTCAGGTGACCTTTTCGCACGAAAACCACTGCAAATATACGTATTTTTCTGCAAACAGCAAAATGTGTTAGATGCTGATTATCAATGCAATTACACTTTATACAATCCCATGAAATAATCCACAAAAAGACTCATAATCTGGAGGTCCCTGGTTCAAGCCCAGGCTGGTCCACATTAAACAGTTATTTAAGTACAAAAAGCCGCTAAAATTGCAGTTTTAGCGGCTTTTTTACGTTCAACAATATAGGCATTCAAAAAAAGCGGACACAAAATTCGGTGCCTACTTCGGTGACCAACATTGCTTCTTTTCTCTCTTTGAGTGGGCGAACTCATAAAACAAAGAGAAATGAAAGAAAAAAAACAAACTTTCACAGTTCTGTTCTGGATAAGGAAAGGAAGAACAAGTGAAAACATGGCACCGTTACATTGCAGAGTAACAATCTCGGGACAAAGATACGAAATTCCGATGAATATCTATCTACCTTTGTCAAGCTGGTCATCCACCGCACAAAAGGCACTGGGAAAAACCGACATCTGCAAAGAAGTCAATCGGTACATCGAAAATTTAAAGATGACTATCGATGAAACACTTACCAGAATACGGAACAAGAAATATCCTGTGAACATCGAGAACTTTAAACTCATGTTCAATGCGCAAGAAAACGAATATTCGACGATTAGTAAACTTTTCGAGTATCACGAAATTATTGAAAAGAAAAAGTTCCGGGAAAATACTTTCGTCGGTTACAGGATCACCCGAAACCACCTCATCAACTACATCAGAATCAAATATCATACGACAGATTACGATATCACAGCCATTGATAAAGCCTTTGTCTACGAATTCTTCGCTTACCTGCAAGGATTCAACCGCAAAGACAACAAAAAACTATGCACCACAAACGGAGCCCTAAAACATATCACCAGATTCAAAAAAGTGATGAATGTGGCCATGGCCAACGAATGGATCAACACAAATCCTGTATGTCTGCTCAAAGTGAAAAGGAATAAAGTCGACGTAGGATTCCTTAATGAGGAAGATATCAAAGCGATCCAAAAGATTAACCTTCCGGCAAACCTCTCCATCTCAAGAGAAATATTCCTGTTTGCCGTCTACACCGGAGTAGCCTACACCGACATGACCAAACTGACAAATGAAAATATTACAATCGGCATTGACCATACACCATGGCTCAACTACAGACGACAAAAGACCGGGGCAAGAGTAGCACTGCCGCTCTTAGAACCCGCCCAACAGATCATAAAAGAGTTCGATTGTTACAATACTCATAAGCCAAACAGTCATCTTTTCCCACTCATCAGCAACCAGGTCATCAACCGGAATCTGAAAAAAATAGCCAAAGCCGCCAATGTCAACAAACGGGTGACCTATCATATCGGCCGCCATACGTTTGCCACTACAATCACTTTACAACGTGAAATCCCATTGGAAACCGTGTCTAAAATGTTAGGACACGCCAACATCGCAACCACACAGATATATGCCAGAGTGGTTGACACGAAAGTTATGAAAGACATGGCAGCTCTCAAAGATATGTACGCAAAGAAAGAATCCCAAGAATCACCCAACAATAAAGCCGTAAACGAATGAAAGCAATTAAAATCGTCAATCAGGAAGAGCTGGAACAAAAAGCCATCGACAGTATGATAGCGTATGAACATGGAAGCATTTCCAAACGCGAAATGCACCTGGCAATCACCCGTGCACTGCAACACTACGGCAACATCGAAGGACACCGGAGAATTGTTCTGAAAGGATGGATCATAAAAACGATTCACGCCCTGAACAGTCTCCAGTTGGCCCATCTCGACCAAATCACTCTCAAAGACTTAAATAACTGAATATGAATCCAAATAAAAACAGAATTATGAAAACAGAAAACAAGAACATGAGAATCATGGAATCCGGAAATACAACCGGAGAACGAGAAGCAAAAGGAACGAAATACAAGCCCGTAACACCCGTCATACTCGATGTTATGCCCGAAGATATGGTATTCATCCGATCGACCGATGTATGCAAACTACTCAATATCAGTAACTCGACATTGAGAAATCTGCGTGCGGAGCACGCCATCCCGTTCTACAAGTTGGGCGGGGTATTCCTTTACAACAAAGAGGAAATCATGAATTATCTCGCGTCTAATTACAGCAGAAGAATCTAGCGGTCATGGCAAAAACAGGATTATCATATTATCAGGCTGAAACCGACCGTTTTCAGGACATCAAGATAAAACGCCTGAAGAAACGGTACGGTTGCGAGGGATATGCCGTATACCAATATATACAGAATGAGATATACCGGGTAGAAGGTTGTTTTATCCGTTTCACGGACGATCAGATGTTCGATGTCTCCGAATATTGGTCTATTGAGGAGGAACGGGTAGAGGCCATCATTGAATATTGTGTGGAAGTCGAAATATTCGACGCCATCACCTGGCATACGAAAAAAGTACTGACTTCCGCCGATATCCAGCAGCGGTATCTAGAGATATGCCGGAGAGCGAAAAAGAAAGTGATCCTACCCGAGGATATACGGCTTGTCGAAATACAGGATACGCCCTCCGGAATGGCGGCAAGTGCGCCGTTACCACTATTTTCCGGACAGGAAATTGATACGAAAACGGGAAAAGCGGTTTATGGTTCTCCCAAAATGGAGGTCCGAAGAGAGACTGCGACCGGTACCGGAGAAGAGCACGCAACCACAACCGGAATATCTCCCGATACGACTATTCCGCAGAGTTCTGCGGAAATTCCGGAAACTCCGCAGAATTCTGCGGAAAAACGGCACAAAGAAAAAGAAAATAAAGAAAACTCCCCCTCTATCCCCCAAGCCATTCCGAAGGCAAGGGAGGAGGAGGACAAAGTTTCACTCTCTCCAGGCAGAAAAGAGGGAAATGCTTCCGCAGAACTCTGCGGAGAGCCTCCCGCCGAAGAATACCGGATGAGATTGCAGCGGTTGGGTGAAATCTGCTACAGTCTGGGCTGTTCGAAAGGAGATATCCGCAAGGTCTTGATGATAGAGGGCATAGCCCGAGACAACAGCCCGATATGGCAATTGATCGAAGAGTTGAAGGCGAGCGGCGGACGTTATTCGTTCACCGGAGACGTGTTGCCCGCTCTGTGGGGGCTGGTAAAGACGGGACGCCTGCGGATGATGGAAGAGCGTGCGGATGAGGTGAAAGAGAATGTTCGTAACGTCAGGCAGATGTTATCCGGTGCCGGAGTGCCGAGCTACGACATGGACGAACTATGCGAAGAGGCGAAAGGCAAAGAGGATGTTCTGCAGGAAGTGATACGGGAAGTCCGGCGGTCGAAAGGCAAAATTCTTTCGGCCACTTGCTTCATCAGGTCACGGCTAAGGAAAGCGAAGAAAAACGAATTGCAGAAAACGGCGTAAAACATACAGACATGAGTGAGCAGAAAGATAACGCGCCACTATATTACCCCCGCAAAATGCGCACAGGGTGGTGTGTGGCGCACGAAGTGACCGCCGCGGGCGTCACGATTGAGAGATATGGGATACACTGCCAAACGTATGCGGAAGCATACCGCAGAGCGGAAGTGATGAACCGGAAACGGCAGACGGGAGGGGGGAGTACCGGGATACAGGCCGGAGAAACCACCGATCTGCCGGAACCGTCCGCCTCCGGCGAGAAAGGAGGCGGACGATCATGAGCGAGAAGGTAAGCACCATCACCCTACGGCTGACAGCCGAAGAAGTCACACAGCTTGAGATATTGAAGAACCTTACAGGAAAGCGGACGGCCAGCGAAGCGATCAAACACATCGTGCGGGAATATCCTCGTTTTTGCACCCACTACAAGCAGGAGGCGAAGGAACACGGAGAACTGAAACGGAAATACCTGGAGCAAGGCGAAGCCGTTCGGGGGTTTCTGTCGGCACTCGACAGGTTGGAGAAGGCGGGAAAGGAGAAAGAGCAGGGGAAATGATTGCTAGCAAAATCCGCTCCGGAAGATCTTGGCCAATGAAAGATTTGCTATCAGATGTTTCCGGATATCGTGCTCGAGCTGCAATAGGTTGCTAGCAAAAGTTTCATCCTGGAACAAACCGGCCACAAGAATTTGCTAGCAATTAACAGGCAATGCCTGGCTCATCAGGGCAGATCCTGCCGAGTATGCGCTAGCAAGCAAGGGCAATGACCAAGTCTCTGACCAAGCGGAATTACTTTCGTGAGCGGCTTATTGTCTGATTGCTCACCGTGCCGCCGTGTGGTTCGTGGCAATGCGTGCAGCGGGAATACCGCCGCCCACACCGCCCCGCTCCCCGCAGCAGCACTCCGTCAGTGTTTAGCAGCAATATTCCTACCACCGTCAGCGTTTCTCGGAAGGGCGGCGTTTCTGTGTACCGTGCCGCTTCCCTTGCTTTCCGTAGCCGTCGGACTGGCGCAAGGAAAGCCGCCCTGCGGCAGTGATTTTAAAGAACATTCCGGAGGAGGGCCTCTTGAAAGTTACTCCCGTGTATAACGGCCGACGTTTCCAAAGTGGGTGATTACGGAAGTTACTACCGCCTGCCGTATTCGGCTTCGGCTGCCGCTCCCTTACTTGCTGAATACAGCAAAGGAAGTACCAGCCTATGCGGTGGGAGCCCTTGCGGAACGTTTCCCCTTGCGGAATGCTTCCCCCCTTGCGGAACGCTTTCCCTTTCGGCTTGGGGTATCCGTTGAAATGCCCGGTGCGGTTTCGCTCCGCCCGGCACTAACGCCGGGACTAAGGCTCAATCCGCAACCTCCCTTCATCTGAAAACAGGAAGGATAGTGTCTATAGTGAGGTTCAGCCATGCGGTGCGGGGTTCCCGTGTTTACGATTGAGCAGATTTGTATTGTGGAAGTAAGCACCCTCCGCCGTCCTTCGGGTGCGTGCTGACGTGATGCTGCGTGCGCCGTGGCAGTCATTGTTTTCCTTCCGCCTTCCTTTTTGGGGGACACCCAAAAAGAGACCGGCAGAAAAACAAAGGGGTAGCGATATTCAACATAACGGGTCATTATGCCCGCGCGCCTTGCCATTCAGGCAAGTCGGGTGCATAATGCGTGGTTATATTTAATATGGATTGTCTTATTTTTCCGCCCCCAGGCGAAAAAAGCCATGCGGACGGTTAACGCCACCGCAACGGTCAGCGTCTTTACCGCCCTATCCGTAGTGTCCGGTCGGGTCGGGCGCAAAAGGCGCAGCCGTCCCCGACCACCACCCCTTAGTTACTCCGGCCTGTCCCAAGCCACGTGGGTTTCCGATCTTCCGCAGATACCTGTATCTCCTGCGAAATGCCGGAATTCATCGGCGGTCGGCTCCGCCGTCCGCTTCGCGAAGCGGGGCGGAACGCCCCGCCGAGAAGTAACGGATAAAGGAAATCCGTGACAATCGTCCCAATGTCACAAAATAAAATGTAAATTTGAAGCCCTATACAAGACAACAGAAATATGATGAGCGAGAAAGAAGATTTCTTTTTTATGGTATACGTAGAGGGTGAACATACTCCGGCGTATAAACACAGCGACCTGACAAGTGCAGAGACAGAGGCTAAGCGGTTAGCGGAATCTTTGAATAGAAAAGCTTATGTCCTTTGCTCCATCAAATCCTTTGAAGTAAACAAGTTTACGGTAAGAGATTGCCGCCCGGTACTTGGAGATGTCCTTCCGTTCTAATCAGAATCCGGTAAGAAATGAAAGAATCACATACAGGTATTGGTATCTGCCGTCCCACACTGCATAGGAACACATTTTTTTCCTTTTTTCTTATACATCTTCAAGGGCATGGATGAACGGCAGGCAAGAAATTCCAGATAAAAATACCGCACGACGTAGGAGCGCAGGATATTTTTATCTGAAATAGCGTAGCGGTTCTTGAATGACGGGCGGCCGTGACCTATTTTTGTAGAAGAAAAGAGGAAAAATTCTCTGCGGGAAGTTTCTTCATCCCGCCTTATAGATAATTATGTTTCCATCTATGTCACTAGATTTATTTATAGATAGAATCATGCGTGAACAGAGTACAAAACATAGGGAAACAGGCGAGCAAGAAGCAAAAACACCTTTTTGGATCTAAACAATGGTTTCAAAAATTCATCAGACGTTTTTTTTATTTCATCAGACGTTTTCTAAAAAACTCCTGATGTATTCTGTGGGCCTCCGGTAGGGGTATCGCTTGAAGGAGACATCAAAAAAGCCCGGTGAATATTCTTTTATTCATCGGGCTTTTATCAAATTTGTCTGCAGTGTTGACAGGCTGGCTGTTTATTCTCCCGGATCAGGAGCCTCACCGCCTCCGTCATCCGGATCGGGAGCTTCGCCATCCCCGCTTGCGCCGTTTGCTCCGGCTTTAGAGAAGGCGTACATTGAAACGGCTTCCTTTATCTCGGTAGAAGGAACGTAGATAACACGTGCTTTCTTTACGCTGCTCGCGCCGCACTTGTCAGCGGTAGCGCTGCCGAAACCTGAAACGGAAGGACGGAAAGAACCGAGATCACCCAAACGAACGGGAGAACCATTTGCCAGGTTGCGTTTGATAACGGTCATCAGTGCGTCAAGTACCGCTTTGATGTCGGAACCGGTCAGCGTACAACGGTCTGCGATTTGTTCGACGATTTGTCTCTGTGTCATCTCCGGAGCAAGAACGACTTGCGCGTAATACTTCGCTGCGGCTGCTTTGTCCTGCGGATTCTTGCGCAATGAAGGTTTGATTGTAATTGCCATGCTTATAGGTGTTTTAATGATTAATAATGCCACAAATCTACATCATACGCACGTAGGCGTGCGGGCGTATATTCTTATCTATGATGATACGTGTCTTATCATACGATTATGTACACGAAAAAAGGGCTGCGGTGTGTATTGCCGCAGCCCTCAAAACAGGGGTTTCTGATGTTGTCCGTCAGTTCTTGCTCTCTGTTCCCTTTTCGCTTTCACCTACCGGGCCGTCAGCTCCGGTGAGCCAGACGAAAATTTTACCGATAACTTTCAATACTCGCAACGTGTTTCTCCAAAATGGTTTCATAACGACCTCCTTTTTAATTGTTCAATGAATTGAATGTCGGCCGCATTCGGGATAACACAAGCGAGCTCGGTTCTCCGCTCATTCGCCGACATTTCCCCGCAAAGGAAAGTATAAACGGAGAATGGAGAGTGGAGAGCTGAACCTCGCTGCGCTTTCATGCGTTTATATACCGCATGGTCACTCTCCATTCTCAACTCTCCATTCTCAACTTCTCCCCGTATTCCGCAGCCGCATCGAAACAGGGACATTGTTTGATATACTCGCATGGTTCTATCGTGCCGTTGTGGTTGAGGTCCGGAGAAAGGTCACGGTGACCGCAGATCTTTGCTCCCGGATAGGTGAGCAGGAGAAAGCGGAGGATCGTTTCGAGACTTTGTTTCTGTTTGGCGGTGCGGGTGTCGGCGGCACGGCCGGAAGCGTCAAGGCCTCCCTCGTAAGCGACACCGATCGAGGGAGTGTTGTAGCCTTTGGCGTGCGCTCCGATGTGGGTGATGTCACGCATATGATGTATCGTGCCGTCTTTGGTGATGTAGTAGTGATAACCGCATTCGGTAAAACCCTGCCGTTTGTGCATGGCGTCGAGGCTTTCGGGAGTGAGGTCGCTGGTACAGCGGGATGCGGTGCAATGCACCACGATGAGGGTGATGTTTCTTTGTTTGATCATTGTTTTGTGGGTGATTAGGTGGATGTTTTTTTAGTTGTGTATTCTCGTTCTGCCCCCCTTCCGTCCCCCTTTGGGGGAAACGCTTGTCGGGACGGGTGGTCCCGCCCCTTGCCGCAGGGCGTTCCCCGACCGAAGAGGGTTCGGGCTGTAGCTGTGGGAGCTGCTGCGCTGCGGTTTAAAAGGGGGAGCCGAAGTAAGCGATGATCAGTTCCTTTTGCTTGGGAGTGAGAATGCGGTTACTTAATTGATAGTTGGTTTCCTCCAACAGGTTTAATAGTTCTATATCGTCTTTTATCCACTGCTTGAGGCGGATGGATGCGGACGAGGGGGCTATGTTGGGAAAATAAAGGATTGCCAATTCCTTAAAGCCGTAACTCCGATTGCTCGGAGTTGGGGAATTGTTTTGCTGGTGTACGTTTGTATACATGGTTATAGTGTTGGTTTACAGATGTAAAGATAGGGCTTTTAATGCTTGATTGTTACTCGGATACCTGGTAGATATAGTTATATATGTTTGGCGGCGGGGGAAAGTTGTGACAATTGCTCAAATGTCACGGATTTCCTGTGTTTATTATTATATCCGTTACTATCACGGCGGGGCGTCCCGCCCCGCTTTGCGAAGCGGACGGCGGAGCCGACCGCCGATGAGTTCCGGCATTTCGCAGGAGATACAGGCTTCCGCGAAAGATCGGAAACCCACGTGGCTTGGGACAGGCCGGAGTAACTAAGGGGTGGCGGTCGGGGACGGCTGCGCCTTTTGCGCCCGACCCGACCGGACACTACGGATAGGGCGGTAAAGACGCTGACCGTAGTGGAGGCGTGTGCATCAGGCGGTGAAAAGTTACCGATAAACGGGAAACATTCCGTAAAACGGGCTACCCCGACAGCAGGAGTAATATCCGGCCCGTTCCTGAAACTAAGGAAAGCTCACAAACAGCAGGAATATCCGGAATGCACTGTTATGTTTAATAAAAGGGCGGAATCCGGAACGGTTCCGCAACTTATTAAACATAATTGTTATTCCGGATTTCCTGCGCAAACACTGAAGCTCATCAGAAAAACCGGAAGACTACGGCGCAAGCAGCATCACGTCTGCACGCACCCGAAGGACGGCGGAGGGTGCTTACTTCCACAATACAAATCTGCTCAATCGTAAACACGGGAACCCCGCACCGCATGGCTGAACCTCACTATAGACACTATCCTTCCTGTTTTCAGATGAAGGGAGGTTGCGGATTGAGCCTTAGTCCCGGCGTTAGTGCCGGGCGGAGCGAAACCGCACCGGGCATTTCAACGGATACTCCAAGCCGCAAGGGAAAGCGTTCCGAAGGGAAAGCATTCCGCAAGGGCTCCCACCGCATAGGCTGGTGCTTCCTTTGCTGTATTCAGCAAGTAAGGGAGCGGCAGCCGAAGCCGAATACAGCAGGCGGTAGTAACTTCCGTAATCATCCACTTTGTAAGTCTCGGCCGTTATACACGGGAGTAACTTTCAAGAGACTTCCCCCAAGAATGTTCTTTAAAATCACTGCCGTAGGGCGGCTTTCCTTGCGCCAGTCCGGCGGCTACGGAAAGCAAGGGAAGCGGCACGGTAAAGGGACACTGACCTTCCGAGAAACACTGCCGATGAAGGTACGTCCCGATAAACGCAGGCCTAGCAGTGCGGACACATGGGGGTGCTGTCCTGAAAGGCGGCGCCCTGATGTGGCTGCGCTGCGGGGAACAGTCAGACGAAAAGCCGCAAGCAAAAGTATTCCGCTTGGACCGACACTTGACCTGACACTTGGACCGACACTTGACCATTACCTTCGCTTGCTATCGCATCGGTAGAGGGCCTGCACTCGATAATCCCCGATATCACTTGTTAACTGCTAGCGGATTCTTGTGCCTGGTTTGTTCCAGGATGAAACTTTTGCTAGCACTATTCCCGAGCTGCAGCAGCTTGTCCGGAAGAGTTGGCTATCAGTCTTTTACTCCGCAATCTGCAAGAGTTTACCGGCATTAAAGTTTTCCTTGAGAATTGAAATGCCCAGTGTCATTTCAATCTTATACAGTGTTTCCAGCGAAAGATTTTCGCGTCCTTTCAATACTTTTGAGATATACTGTTGACTGCAATTCATCATTTCTGCCAGTTGCTTCTGGTTGATTCCCAGTTCATCCATTTTGTCCAGCATCAACATGGCTATGCGCTGTGAATATCGGAGCCATATTTTGTTCTCCTGTCTATATTCCAGTGCTTCCCGCCATTTTGAAGGAGTTGTAGAAGCATATTTTTCCAACTTATCAATGGTTGTTTTCATTCTATTATCCATACTTTTCTCTCCTATCATTAAAGTTCAGTCATATAATCAATAAATCCTGTATCATCAATAACATTTTCCTGCAATAAGAAGTTTCGCACACGTTCTAATTTAGCAAGTTCTCTACTGGTATGTTCTCTTTCTTGCATTGTTGCCGTCAACTTGATGGCTCCGCCCGTGATGATGTACACTCCGGAGACCAATTTGATAGCATAGAGCCGCAGCCACGACGAATGACCGTATTTGCGTTTTAGCCTTGCTTTTTCTTTTTGCAGCATTGCGTCCGAAGCCTGATTATTATCCAACGGCCGGAATATCCGGTTTAAATCAGCTCCCGGGGAAATGTCTAAAATAATGCGTTGCAGTCGGTCACTGTCGTCGATTGTATCGCTAATGGCAATGTTTATATCTGATATTTTAAAATAAGCAATCAAGTCACTGATATTCTCTATGAAAAAAGCCCGTAACCATTGTACATCGTCCCATTGGTCGATCGTTTTGATAAATTCATTATCGGCATTTTCGTCGAATCGAACCGCCCACAATCTTCCATCTTCAGTTATCTTGTCGAATACCATATATTTCTTATTTGTTGTAACAAAGGTACGAAAAAAAGGTGAGATGTACAACTTATAAGTTGATTCTTTTAAGTTTCCTGCTAGATTTTTATTTAGGTTTAGCTTCTGTCTGGTAAATGGTAGTATCAGTCTCCCACTCATTGATGTCCGGTTCCGGTAGTATTCCCCCCTGATTGTTGGTGCTATCTTGTCTGTGTGAGAGTATGTCTGTTTTCTTGTTATTTTCCGGTTCAGCAGGAAGCACAGGTTCGCATCCGCTCACCAAGTGAACGATAATCATCACAAATATTATGATAGCTCCCACCACAAGATTTCCTTTTATATTCCGGTGTATTCCTCTCACGTATCTTTCCATTTGGCTATAATTCTTTTGCATCTTTTATATTTTTTCGCTTCAAAGTTAATAAATAAAATGCATAATTTATCACTTTTTGTCACTTTGATTAGGTTTATCAGAAATAAAGAAGTACCTTTGTCTTACAAATAAAGAGTTCTGTGAAAAGATTGAAAAGAGGTTTTTTGTTATGGTCGGTGTCTAATTCGGTGACACAATAATCAGACGTACCTCTTAAATAATTGATAATAAGCGGAAAGTTGGAAAATAGTTATGTTCCAGGCTGGTCCACAAACTAAGAGGCTCATTCCTAAGGGAATAGAGCCTCTTAGTTTGTGGAACCTCACAATATAAGTCTATTGCTTGGGTAATATTAGCCTTAATTTAGGTAGTTGTTGACCTATTGTTGACCCCAAATACACTTCACTTCAACCGCAACAATGAAAATAATACATGAAAACAAGTATTATTAACTGAGGAGATTCCTCAAAAAACATTAATATTTAAAGATATCAGACTAAATTGTTGAATTAATATACAGTTAATCGCAGATTAATCGCAAATTCCACAATTTATTATACGCATCGCCTTTACTTTGCATCATGATTTAAAAGTAATCAAATACTATTTATGAGATATCCATTTATTATATCTAGTATGGCAAATAATTTCAATAAAAAATCTTATTAAAACATGAGCATCAAAGTTGAAACTTACACCCGCATCTCGGTTAGCAAGTTCTTTATAATAATAGCTTGTTGGGCTGCCTTATTCGTAACATCGGCCTATGCACAGAAGAAGGCTAAAAAGACAATGTACAACTCTTATCGCGGTTTGGTGATGGCAGGCTATCAAGGCTGGTTTAATACGCCCGGTGATGGTGCCGACCTTCAGTGGCGACATTATACAGGTAAGAACGGATTCAAGCCAGGTTCTTGTAGCATTGATTTCTGGCCTGAGGTCAGTGAGTATACAAAACTCTATCCCACCGATTTTGAGTTTGAAGACGGTAGCAAAGCCCAGGTGTTTTCTTCACACGACGCATCCACTGTTGATGTTCACTTCCGTTGGATGAAAGAATATGGATTGGATGGAGTATTCATGCAACGTTTTGTAGCTGATATCCGTCATCCGAAAATCAAGAATCATTTTGATACAGTATTACAAAATGCCATGATTTCCGCTTTGAAATATGAGCGGGCAATTTCAATCATGTACGACCTTAGTGGCATACGCAAACAAGATGTGGAATTGGTTTTGACGGATATTGACACCTTGTCCAGACAATATAGTCTGTTTAAGCACACACACAATCCTTCTTATCTTTACCACAATGGCAAACCATTAGTTACGGTTTGGGGAGTTGGCTTTAATGACGGACGTCATTATGGTTTAGATGAAATAGAATATTTAGTCAGTCAACTGAAAAAGCGCGGATTCAGTATCATGCTCGGAGTTCCTGCTTTCTGGCGCGAGCTGCGCAACGATGCTATCAACGATGTCCGTCTACATACTTTAATAAAGCGTTGTGATATTATAATGCCTTGGTTAGTCGCTCGTTTCAACGAATCACGTTATCCTTATTTTAAGGAACTGATCAAGCAGGATATCCAATGGACCAATGCAAATAAGGTGGACTATGCCCCTCTTTGCTTTCCCGGATTCTCATGGGGAAACATGAAAGATAATAACGCCTACATTCCCCGTAACGAAGGAAAATTTTTCAAGAAACAACTTGATGGTGCTATCGAAAGTGGAGCACAGATGCTTTACATAGCCATGTTTGATGAAATGGACGAAGGAACGGCTATATTTAAATGTGCCACCAGGGTGCCTAAACCTGTTCCAGGTTCGATATTTGTACCTATCGAAACCTCGACAGGCAGCGACTACTACCTACGTTTGGTTGGAGAGGCACGTAAACAATTACAAGAAAAACTAAAATAATAAACTATACAACCATGAAAAAAATAGTATCGATTGCTATGTTAGCCGGTATTCTGTCGCTGGCAGCATGCCACTCCGAGCACTCTGAATCGGTAAAAAGTTGTGTGGACTACGTCAATCCATATATTGGAAATGTGAGTCATTTATTGGTACCGACTTTTCCTACGGTACAATTGCCCAACAGCATGTTACGTATTTATCCCGAACGTGCCGATTACACTTCCGAAAGAGTAAACGGATTACCTATTATTGTAACCAATCACCGTGAACGTTCAGCTTTCAATCTGACACCAACACAGTCTGAAGTTCTCTCCCCCGTTATTGCTTATAATTATGACAATGAGGAAATCCACCCTTATGGTTTTACAGTAGAACTTGATGATAATCGTATGAAAGCCGAATATGCGCTTTCACACCAATCAGCCATCTATCAACTGACTTTCGAGACCGACAAACAACCGTATGTGCTAGTCAATACCCGCAACGGACATATAAAAGTAGATGGAAATGCCATTAGCGGATATCAAAAGCTTGACGAGCAGACTAAAGTATACCTCTATATAGAAACACAAGAAACTCCTGAATTAGCAGGAGTGGTAACTGAAGGTAAGATTGACTCTTCAAAAGTTGATGCAGATGGTCAAAATGCATGTGCGGCATGGCGTTTCGCCAAAAGCATATCCAACGTACATTTACGTTATGGTGTATCATTCATCAGTGAAGAACAAGCCCAGAGAAACCTTCGCCGTGAAATAAAGGACTACGATGTAAAGAAGTTGGCGGAAACAGGTCGCAAAATATGGAATGAAACACTCTCAAAAATCAAGGTCGAGGGTGGAAGTGAAGCTGATAAAACGCTTTTCTACTCATCTCTTTACCGCACCTTCGAACGTCCTATCTGCTTGAGTGAAGACGGCCGCTATTATAGTGCTTTTGACGGACAGGTACATACTGACAATGGTATACCTTTCTATACAGATGATTGGATCTGGGATACCTATCGGGCAGCCCATCCCTTACGTATATTGATCGAAGCGGAAAAAGAAGAACATATCATCAATAGCTTCCTCACCATGGCTGAACAAATGGAGAACTTCTGGATGCCAACTTTTCCTGAAGTGACAGGCGATTCACGCCGTATGAATTCCAACCATGCTGTCGCGACTGTAGCCGACGCCATCTATAAGGGATTAAAGGTGGATGCATCCAAAGCATTTGAAGCATGCAGAAAAGGTATGGAAGAAAAAACCTTGGCTCCTTGGAGCGGCAAGCCTGCCGGATGGATCGACAAATTCTATCGTGAAAAAGGATATATCCCGGCTTTGCAACCTGGTGAGAAAGAGACTGATCCAAACGTGCACCCGTTTGAAAAGCGTCAACCTATTGCCGTAACACTCGGTACCAGCTACGACCAATGGTGCCTGTCACGCATAGCTGCTACTTTAGGCAAGAAAGAAGAGGCTGATTACTATTCACAATGTTCATACAATTACCGGAATGTTTATAATGTACAGACTGGCTTTTTCCATCCTAAGGACAAGAACGGCAAATGGATTGAGCCTTTTGATTATCGTTATTCCGGTGGTATGGGAGCACGTGAATATTACGGTGAAAATAACGGATGGGTATATCGTTGGGATGTGCCTCATAACATTGCTGACCTTATAGCCTTAATGGGTGGTAATGAGCGTTTCATTCATAACCTTGACAGTACTTTCGCACAGCCTTTGGGTAAAAGTAAATACGAGTTTTATGCTCAATTGCCGGACCATACAGGCAATGTAGGCCAATTCTCGATGGCTAATGAACCGTCATTGCATGTACCCTATCTTTATAATTATGCAGGTCAGCCTTGGAAGACTCAGAAACGTATCCGCCAGATGTTAACCACTTGGTTTCGCCCCGACCTAATGGGAATGCCCGGTGATGAGGATGGCGGTGGAATGAGCTCGTTTATCGTTTTTTCAACTTTGGGATTTTATCCGGTTACTCCCGGTATGCCGGTTTATAACATTGGTAGCCCAATGTTTACTTATGCACGTATAGACTTGGGCGACGGCAAGTTCTTTGAAATAGAAGCTCCTAACGCATCCCCACAAAATAAATATATTCAAAAGGCAACATTAAACGGTAAGGTTTTGGATAAGGCATGGTTTAATCATCAAGACATTAAAAATGGGGGTAAATTGGTATTAGTAATGGGCAAACAGCCCAACAAGACATGGGGAGTAAGTGCCGTTCCTCCCTCGGTAGGTATAAAGAAATAGGTTTTAGTATAAGGTAACAAGATGTGTTTTCAGATTAACGTATATCAGTTTTCACACACTGATATACGTTTTCTTGATTATTATTGTTTGTTTTGATATAAAAAACTATATTTGCATCAACCATATCCTACGATTAAACTTACAATGAATCAAACTTATCAATATATCTTGTTATTAGGCGCCTGCTTACTATCAACAATTAATATGCAAGCGACCGAACTAGATAGCGGTTTATACTTTCATGCGTATGAGGTATCGGCTGCCAATCGTACCTCGCTACAACTTGAGGGGGGGAAGCCAATTGCTCTTACCGATCAATTTGAGCTATCTTTTGACCTGAACTTGAGAAATAATGAATCTATTTTCGGAGCAATATTGCACCTTACTTTCGACGATACCACAGCTGTTCACCTGATGTTGGTAATTGATGAGAATAACCACATTTATCCGGCTTTGGTACTCAACGACCAAATACATTATCTCAAGACACCGCTTCACAGACAACAATGGGTACCGGTTTCGTTACGGCTCGACCGGAAAATGAATCAAATAAAGTTCTCATACGCACAAGCTGAAACCAGTGTATCCATTCCATTGCATAATTTCCATTCCTCAACTATCACCTTTGGAAGATTGAATAGCTTCGGACGTGATGTAGTTCCGATGAATGTGCGCAACATCTCTTTAGCACAGAATGGCAAACAAGTGCGTCTCTGGAAATTAGGTAAACATAATGGCAATATTTGCCAAGATGAAATAATGCAATCTCCAGCTATATCCGAATCTCCATATTGGTTAATGGACAACCATATGGAATGGCAGCTTGTTTATAGCACAACTAGCACAGAACCTCTCTTGGCTGCTTTTGATGCACGAAAAACACAATTCTACTTTATAAAAAAAAATGTTATAGAGGTATATGACCATAAATTCGCATTGCAAAGAAGACATGAGGCGAAAGACAACTATTCTATAACCGATTACAACAGCCATTGCTTGTTCGACACACTAACCAATCAATTGGTAGCTTATTCTCTTATCTCAAATAAAATAGCACGTTTTTCGTTTGAGACAAACGAGTGGTGCCCCATACAAGATAACAAATACGATGTTATCTACAACAATCATGCATACACGTTTAATCCAACCGATTCTGCCTATTATTTTTTTGGAGGCTACGGGCACTTTACTTACCACAATGATCTATTTCGCTGGAAAGTTGACGTTGATACTTTACAAAAAATTAATTATGAACCTCAAGTTTACCCACGCTTTGCAGCTGCCATGACCGCTTATGACAATAAGTTATATATTTTGGGAGGAAGGGGAAATAAATTAGGAAGACAAGCTGTCGAGTCCTATTTCTATTATGATTTATGGAGAATTGATCTGGACAGCAAGCAAGCTATGAAGCTATGGGACGGTGAAGAAAAATATAAAGACAAAGTGGGGTGCATCCTAAGTTCCTCAATGTACTTTAACCCTACGGATAGTTGTCTCTACGTAGTCAACATGGATGACGAAGGAGGTAAATTAGTATGCTTCAACCTGCACAATTCAAATTATACAGTTGTATCACACGCTATTCGCAATTTCGATGAATATCAGGACTTCGATTACAAACTTTGCTACTCGGCTGCTCAGCACAAATTCTATTTGATGATAGATAAAATATTGAGCGACCATTCACATAAATTCTTCATCTATGCAATTAATACTCCCTTGCTGAGCGAGGAAGATATATTACAACCCGTACCTTCGCATACTTGGGATACAAAGAGTGTAATAATTATACTACTCTTATCATTTAGCATTTTGTTGATTTGTGCCTTCTGGTATCGCCGGCGTATAATACAGCTTCGCAACGCACCATCGTCTTTACAAGAACCGGAACAAACCGATGATAACACTACCATCATACCAATATCGGAGAAAGAAGAAAATAATCCGTCAATCGAAGGAACTGCCGTAATTCAAAACTATTATGATCGAAGCAGGTCAGCGGTATCTATGCTGGGACCCTTTAGAGTGTGTGACCGCAATGGAAAGGATATCACCCTTTCATTCACTCCAAGATTAAAAGAACTTCTTCTTTTATTAATATTGCATTCAGAAAAGGACACACGAGGGATTTCGGTGAAAAGACTGACAGAATTATTGTGGTTTGATAAAGAAGATAATCAGGCACGCAACAACCGTAACGTTACGGTACGCAAGCTTAGGGTATTGCTCGAGACTGTAGGTGACGTAGATATAGTCAATGAAAACGGAACCATGCGTATAGAATGGGGGGAGGTCTTTTGTGATTATCATGAGATGCTTACCTGTATACGCGGATTGGACATCAATGGAAAAATTGATGACGGACAGCTGAATCGTATCTTAGAGTTATTGTTGTATGGTTCTTTACTGCCTAACAGCACGATTGATTGGTTGGATGACTTCAAAACAGACTACTCAAGCTTATCCGTTGATTTGTTGAAACAACTGCTTACCGAAGCAGTGAAAGAGGGTAATTTGAAGAAGCAGCAACGTATTGCCGACATTATGTTCCTGCACGACTCTTTGAGTGAAGAAGCTTTAGCGGCCAAGTGTATAGCACTCTTTAAAGAAGGGAAAAAGGGTATTGCAAAGAAATTGTACGACCGTTTCTGTAAAGAATATCAAGATACATTGGACGAACCTTACAAAGTAGCATTCACTGACTTAGAGAACCTTTGTAATTAGCAGTTACGTTTATATCCGGAACGACCTTTCACGCTTAAAGATTCCTGATATTATCATATTTATCAACTCAAAAAGCATATCTATTTTCAACTTTCTGCGCTTAATTTGACAATTAAGCGCAGATTAATTTTTGGTTAATATTCAAATCTCACAGTCGTTAATACACATCCATTTACTTTGCAGACGTTAAATCATTTAAGAAAATATTATGAAACCTTTTAAGTATTTACTCTTAGACCTGACTGCAATACTATTACTGGCAGAATGCTCTGATGAATCATCTGTTGTTACAGAGCCGATAGAGGATACTTATATATTCCCTGCTCCACACGAGATTGACAATATTCCACACCATACCTTTAAAATGGGTGCTCTTTTCAGTTATCAAGGTGAACTGCGTAGTGGCAAAATTCAACAGTCCGACGGCACAGCAACCGAGATTTATTACAATAAACCCCTGTTTAACGCCAATGCCTCCACTTACACTCCCGATAACGAGAGAGAATGGTGGGATGACCTGGTAGAGGAAATAGAGTATAGCGGTATGGACTATGTAGCCGCTAACACACGAGGACGCTTGCCTAAAGCCGACACGGATCCTAAATATGAAAGAGACCATGGTGATCCAACTCGTATCAAAGATTTTCTGAAAGCACTTAAACGTCGAGGCATAACCGATACCAAAGTAGCAATTTTCGATGATACTCCCGCTTCGTGGGCTTCGGCCCGCAACTTCAACCTCTATGGAGCATATGTATATCGCATATCGGAAGCGACACAAAAGAATCTCAACTTAACTGACGAACAGGTACTCTATCCTCTTGACAACCTTGATGAAATATATCCTTATATATGGAATTACAACATCAAATTGGCTTTTGACAATTTTTACGCCAATAATGGTGAGTACAAGGATTATCTTTTCCGCTTCAGAGGAAAACCCGTACTCTATCTTTGGAATGTTGGCGGGTTCTTAAGTTGCAACTATGTGGCTCTAGGTAATAAACCCATAGATTGTACCGGCAAACTGAGAGCGGTACTCGCTAAAGTGCAGGAAGATTTCAAATCAACCTTTGGTGAAGAATTATTCATCTGCGCTGACAAATCGTTTGTAAAGCTCGATGAGACCTTAAGAAACACCCCCGAAATATTGCAGTCTATTAACGGCTGGTTTGTGGCCGAAGGCAATAACCCAACCTCATTCACTGTCGAAGAGCTGAATGGCAATAAGGTAGGAGCCTGTGTACCGGCTTTTTCTACCGGTGAGATAAACGCCAGCCGACCTATGTTTTTAGATCCTTATCATGGTAAACGCTTCAAGGATAATTTCAACAAAATAATCGCCCGTAAAACCGACCTGGTAATTATCGAGGGACTCACTGACATGCTTGAAGATGCAGCTCTATGGCGTAGCACGGATACCAAGTACTTCGATTTTCCCAACCAACGGCTCAATATATTACGTAAATACAACAGCACACGTGCCTACCCTGAAACACTGCGTGTGGAATGTGAAGCCTGCGATGACTATCTCGACCTGAGTGAAGGCAATACAGGCCGCAGTTATAGAACAGGAAACCTTGATGTATATAAAGTAGCAGGTTCCGAAACCACTCCTACCCTATGGTATGTAGGCAATACGGAAGCGGGTGAATATTTGGAATGGAAAGAACTTCCATACGACAAAGGGATTGTGAAGATCAGTCTACGATATAATGCCAGGTACGCAGCAAGCGTTACGCTCGAATTTGGTGAAGGTGATGACATACTTCGTTCTGAGGTTATCAAATTACCCGATACCAATGGCGAATGGAAAACCGAAGAGATTTTTGTAGAACATAGCGGCGAGAAAGGATGGCGCCGTACAATACTCGAAATAACTTCAGGTACCCCCAAGCTCGATTATCTGATTATAACCAATAAAAAGAAAACTAACATTTAATTAAAAATATCATGAAAAATCTGTCGCAAAATCTAAGTCAAAGAATCGTGGCATATCTGATGCTTTTCGCATTCTTTGCACTTCCTCTTTCGGCACAGAATCACATACGGGTAACCGGTGTGGTAGTCGATGAGAATGATGAACCGCTACCCGGCGCTAACGTGGTTGTGGTAGGACACAACAATCTAGGTGCAACCACCAATTTGGAGGGTAACTTTACCTTGATTCGTGTACCGAAAAATGCAATGCTCTCCATCAGCTTTATTGGATACCAAAACAAAACTGCAAAAGTATCCGATAAGCCAATGCGTATCAAAATGAGCTCTGATAGTAAGATGCTTGAAACCGTAGTGGTAACGGCACTCGGTATCAGTCGTGAAGCAAAGTCTCTGGGATACGCCCGTCAGTCTATCGATACGGAGTCGTTGCTCGATACACGTGACCCTAACTTATTGAACAGTCTTAACGGTAAAGTGGCGGGTGTAAATATCATCTCTAATGGTGGTCCTCTTTCATCTACCCGTGTGGAAATTCGTGGCAACAACTCGCTCACAGGCAATAACCAACCCCTTTACGTGATCGACGGTGTACCCATAATGAACGACATGGGCGAAAGCGGTGACCTCGACTATGGAAACGCTGCATCTAGCATTAACCCCGATGATATTGAAAATATTGAAGTGCTGAAAGGTGCCAATGCCGCCGCTCTTTACGGTTCGGATGCTGCCAATGGCGTAATATTGATTACCACTCGTAAGGCTTCTAAAAAAGCCGGATTAGGCGTATCTTATGGTTATAATATGCAATTCACTTTCTTACGTGAATATCCTGCTTACCAGAATGTTTACGGCTCGGCAAGTATGATTCGTGAAATAATGAATCAAGGATTCAACTTTCCCACTTCCAATGCTATGAATGGATATGAATACAACCCCGATTGGCCATACGGCATTTACTCATTCAACTGGGGCAATACCGGCTACTCACGTTCATGGGGTTTGCCCATGCTTGGCTTCGACGTCATGGGACGTAACAATGTAGTACGCTCCTACTCACCCACCAATGATGTGGTGAAAAATATGTATGAAACGAGTATTCAGCAAACACATAGTGTCGCAGTAGACAAGGTGTTCAACGGTGCATCTATCCGCTTCAACTATACAGGTATCAACTATGCCGGGATGTTGAAAAACTATGATGAAATGACCCGTCATACTTTTAACCTGCGTGCCAATATGAGTCCGGCCAAATGGATTACCGCAGATCTTTCCCTTAACTATCAGCTCGAAGACGTAAATAACCGTGACTACAAGGGCAGCAGTAACCGTAACCCAATGAACGCCATCATGGCCATGCCGCGTGATATGGTTATGAGTGAACTGACTCCTTGGAAAAAGGAGAACGGTGAGGCGTTTGTGCTAGGCAACGGCTTTTATAATCCTTTCTGGCTGCTTAATGAATTGCAAAACGCCGATGGACGCAACCTCTTCCGAGGTAATCTGACCGTGAACCTCAAACCCTTGAAGCACTTCAACATACGTTTACGAGCCAGCATGGAACGCAACAACAAGAACGGCTGGAGATTTGACAACTATTCTACCATGTGGGATATTGACGGCTACTACCAAAACTTTAGTGAGAAGGCAAGTAACTACAATTACGAAGGAGTAATTTCGTACAATAACAAATTCTTCAAGCAACTCAGCCTAAACGCCAATGTGGGTGCTTCAATGCAAAAAAACAGTTGGGATAAGTCTGTCCAAACAGTCAATGTATTGGCCGCTCCCGATATAACCTCTATCGCCAACAACGCCTCAGTACTCACTGGCCAACAAATTCATACAGGCAAACAGAAACAGTCTGTATTCGGTATGGTTTCTCTAGGCTATAAAGGAATGTTTGTCGACGCCACTTTCCGTAACGACTGGTCAAGCACACTACCTAAAGCGAATAACTCCTACTTTTATGCATCAGGCAGTATGAGTGCAGTGCTTACTGAGATTTTCCCAAAAATCAAGAGTAAAACACTTGCCTTTGCCAAACTTCGTGGTTCTATTGCCCGTGTGGGTAATGATAGTGGTTTTGACCAACTAATCAACGGATATTCTTATGCCGGCCTGTTCCGTAATGATATGGCTTGGTTCTCAGGTGAAACACTTCGTAAGAATCCAAATTTAAAACCTGAGACTACCATATCGAAAGAGATTGGTGCCGAAGTTCGTTTACTTGACGGACGCCTCACAGCCGATGTGACCTATTATACCAAGTCTACCCATGACCAGATTGTACGAACATCTGTATCTGTATTCTCCAACTATCAACAAATCGTCATCAACTCGGGTGAGATATCCAATAAAGGCTGGGAAATATCATTAAGCGGTTCCCCCATCCAAACGAAAAACTTCGAGTGGAAGATGCTTTTCAACTGGTCGAAAAACAATTCGATGGTAGAGTCACTGCCTGAAGGTATGGATAAACTTGAAATCGGTTATGGTATTGGTAATGTAAGGTCATACGCTGAGGTCGGTAAATCCTACGGTGCTCTTTATGCACCCACCTATAAGCGTGATGAAGAAGGTTACATACTTTGTGACATTTACGGGAACCCAAAGGAAAATCCCGAACAAATCTATGTAGGTAATGTACAGGCCGATTGGCGCGGAGGCTTCGGCAACACATTCCGTTGGAAGAATCTATCATTCTCATTTATGCTCGACTTCCAAAAAGGTGGGCACTTCCTCTCACAAACAGCTGTGAATAGTGCTCGTGACGGACAATCGATTCAGTCTCTCGAAGGTCGTGACGCACATTTTTTCTCTAGTAAAGTGTTAGGTGAGGTTGATGCCGAACGTGCCGGATTCATGCAACCCGGGTTCAGCAATGTATCGTCAAACCCGTATACACAAGTTTATCCTGATGGGTCCCGCCCCAAAGGTATCATATTGACTAATTGCCGTTATGACAGCGATGTACCTAACGGATGGGCAGGGCAACCTGTGATGGGATATGCACGTCCGGAAAGTTATTGGCAACATAACGTACTGCGTGATATGACACGTTTTATTTATGACGCTTCATACATCAAACTGCGTGAAATTACAGTGAGCTACGACTTTCCAAAGAAGTGGCTACGCAAAACACCTTTCCAGGCAGTCCGTGTAAGTGGAGTAGGACGTAACATTGCTACCTTGTTTTGTAACACACCTCAAGGGCTCGACCCGCAAGCTACTTCAACTACAGGTAATGCCCAAGGTTTTGAATATGGTTTCAACCTACCTTCGGCTACTTATGGATTCGACGTCAAAATATCATTTTAATTCGAACTAACTTATGAAACTGAAAAATAAAATATTCTCGTTGATGCTGCTCGCTACAATCGCTGTAGGTTGTACCGACGATTTTGAAAGTACCAACTCCGATCCCAATAAACTCTACAACATAGAGCTAAGAAATATATTTCCGGGTACGGTGTATCGTACCATGAACACGATCAGCGATCTTAACTACTATCGCATGTGGTTTTACTCACGTCAAATGGCTAGTAGGGCATTCAACTCAGTCTGGAGTGAACGTGGAGACCGATATTTAAGTTCTTTTTATGTAGATATCTTACGTGACCTTGAATCGCTTGATGTCAAGTACACAGCAACAGGCGACAAGCCCAATGCATTAGGCGTTGTAAAAACGTGGAAAGCTTTTATTTTTTACCAGCTTACGTCACTCTTCGGTCCTATTTGCCTGAGTGATATGGGTATGGGAGACGACACTAGCAAACGTTCGTTCGCCTACGATTCTGAGGAAAAGGCTTACGACGGCATTCTTAACTTGCTGAGCACAGCGGTTGATCTCTTCGATCCCTCCTCATCTGCAGATGCATTGGATAGAGATCCCGTATACAGCGGCGATGTGGAAAAGTGGCGCAAACTGGCAAATACACTCCGGCTGGAGGTGGCGATGAATATCCAGAATATCAGTATAGATAAAGCACGTGAATATGCAGCCAAATCAATGGAACACGAAGATTGGCTTATCTCATCGCTTGACGAGGCTTTAGCTCCCAAATACGGCAACGTGATTGATGTGGATAACTCACGTTATTGGAAACTTATTTATAAAGATCAGATCCAAACATCGGGGAAGTACGACAACCTGCCTTCCATGAATGAATATTTTGCTGTTTACCTTTATACATACAATGACCCACGTATGCAATGTTATTTTGAGGAATCCAATAAATATAGCAAAGAAGCAGCTCCATATCTAATGCCCGACTTCTTAACCCGTTCGCACGATTGTAAACAGTTCGGTTGTAACGCAACACAGCAGGCTTTACACTTGCAATGGATGATTGAGGGTTATGAGGTACGTGATTCATTGCGTGTACGCTATAACATTCCCTATCCGCCAACACCTGAGAATCCCGGTGGACGTACACCATTCGGCTGGTTGCGACCTAAAGACCCCTCCGATCCCAACGGTACACTGGAACTTCCTGACCCACTTTCTATGTCCGACCAGGCGTACAACCGTTGCATGATAAAAGAAAAATATTACGAGAAAGACGCTCCATTAACTTTGTTCCGTTGGGCAGATGCCTGCTTCCTTTGCGCCGAAGCCAGCATGAAGTTTGGTTTGGGCAGCAAAACCGCTCAATCCTATTACGAAGCAGGAATAAACGCTTCTTTCCAAGAGAACGGGATCAGCAATGAGGTAGCCGAATATCTGGCACAGCCCGGTGTAGCTTGGGGAACCGATCATGAAGGATTATACGATACACGTAAATTGATGACCGCTACAATTAAGGGAAAAACTGACGGTGATGAGGGTAAACTGAAGCAGATTTATGTACAACGCTGGATTGCCGATTTCGGTGATGGGCTTTCTGCTTGGAGAATGGAACGCCGTACACGTGCTCTCAATCTGCCTCCCTTGTTCTCGAACGGATTGAACTCTTACGAAGAAGGCGGTGATCCCGACTATGGTTACCCCGAACGTGTATATTTCTCCAATGCTGATCGTATTAACAACGAAACAGCCTACTACGAAGCAGTGGAGATGCTGAAAAAGAATAGTCCGGATGTTAACGAGGCACGTTGGGGTGACAATGTATTTATCTGTTTACATTTTGCCAAACCTGTTCCCGACAAAGAAGCTACCATAGCAGGATATCGTGCCATGACCTATGTGCCTTTTAATATGGATATGCAGCAAAAGAAATATGGTGCGAACTATGAGGAGTTTGTGAAGAACGCACAACAACTTACCGGTATTAAAGATGCCACCCCAGCGCTCGAAGAAGCTTACAGCTTCGTAATCAACTCCACCGTGTGTGTATATAAAGTTGAAAAATAACAAATAAAATAGATGAAAGATGAAAACAAATAATATGTTCCATAAGGTCGTCATATTGGGTTGCTCCCTATTGTTTGGTCTCACTGCTTGTGACCCCAAAGATGAAGGACCATCCGTAGACGATTATTTCTTGAACTACGAAATACCCGACATTGAACCGACCTCAAACATACCCGTAGGTGTTCTCTATTATAGTACAGGAAGTCAAGGTATCGACGAAGCGCGCTACGATCGCCTTACCGGTGAATATGTGGCTGACGGCAAATTTCCGCAGTTCTGTCCACAGCAACGCCCGGTATTAGGCCGCTATGCAATGAATACCACTATTGCAGAAACAGCTAACTTAATACAGCAACATCTTGATTGGGCACAGGAAGAGGGCGGTATAGACTTCTTCATCCTGCCCGCCATGCGCTACAACGCCAATGGCACTTCCTCGAAAATCCAACAAGGTAGTGCTAATTTTGTCAACTATTTATCAGGAAAGGATCCACTCTCTGAGGGAAAAATCAACTGGGGTAGTATGCACTATGCACTTTCCGTAATGATGAACGATTTTACCAACGGACTAAGTGCGGATGTCCGTATCGAAGACGACGCCGATGCCGACGGTATCTCAGCCCGTTGCGAAGCATTGTACGAATTCTTCGTAGAACTGGCATATACTTTCTTGGAGGATGAACTCTACTACCGAATAGACAACAAACCTATGCTGGTGCTTTGGAATGCTCATCAACTCTATTCCAAAGATTCAAAGAAACTGTACGACAATATTCGCCAACGCGTAAAAGAGGCTACCGGCCTCGATCTTTATCTAGTGGCCCGCCAACCTAATTGGAGTCCCGCTGCCCGTTTTCACAACTTCTTCATGACAGGTGGAATAGATGCGGTGTATATGGATAATATGTTCAACCAAATGGACTGGGCACGCTCTTATATGTATCCTCAATACATCAACGAGAACTATAAGTACAATCGTCAATATACGTTGACTAACTACAATATAGACTTCATTCCCGCCATCTCAACCAGCTACAACGCTTGGATGTGGAACGGTACCGACCGCTACAATGTCCCTATCCAGATGCACGATGAAGGGTTGTTCCATGATATGTGCAACGTAGCCAAAATCAACCTCGGTCAACATCCCATGGTAATTATCGATGCATTTAACAATTGGGAATATGGTTCGTCCATCGAACCGACCGATCCTTATTATGGTAATGGTTATGGAATGAAATACCTTAACATTGTGAGAGAAGAATTCAAATTGAACTAATATACTTAATACGAAGAAACCATGAAAACGAGTTTCAAAACGATTTTAGGCTGTCTCTCGCTGCTTTTCTTGGCTGCATGCGATGATGGCAAGGAGAATATACTTCCTCCCGAACCAGAGGAAGAACCCACGCTGGAGATTATTTCAGAGATTCCCAGCAATGTATTCAACTTCACTGCCGCCGGCAATAAAGCCGAAACATTGGAGTTTACTACTAACAAAGATTGGCAAATTGAAGTGACTTACCTTGATGAGAACGAGCAGCCTTCGATCGAAGCCCAAGATTGGGTTACCGTATTCAATCGTAAAGGTAAAGCAGGTGAAAGTATCAAAGTGTATGTGGGAGCCGCTAAAAACGAAGGATATGAAAGTCGTTCGGCACAATTTACGCTGAAGGCGGGAACATTGAGTGAAACATATACCATTCATCAGGCTCAGCTCAATGCTGTAGTTATCACCAACGAAGACTCATACACAGATCTGACAAACAAAGAACAAGTGATCTCCGTAGAGTTTGGAACCAACATGGGTGACTACACTTATGAAACCAAAAATACATGGATTGAACAAGCGGAGGCGCCTGCAGCGAAAACCCGTGCACTCGTCAGCCATACTCTTTATTTCAAAGTAGCGGCAAACGAAACTTTTACTACCCGTTCGGGGTCTATCAGTATTATTGCCCAAAATGATGAAAGTGTAAAAGCGGTTTTGAGCGTAGTACAGAGAGGTATGGAGAAACCTGTCATCACCCTTAAAAATGAAGCTAAGTTCAAAGATTTAAGAGCTGCCGGGAAACAGACTATTACCCTGGAATACGATGCAACTAATATCACCGAGAGTAGACAATTAGAATTAATTGTCGAACAATCCAAACCAGAGTGGGTTGCAGTAGCAACTACTCCCAATGATGAAACTCACCTGAATACTTATGAGTTGACAATAGCAGCTAATGAAGCCGGTAGCCGTACAGCTACAGCCATTTTACGTTCAACCATCGATGAAACTATCATGCAAGAGTTTACTATCTCACAACAAAAGGCAGCAGATGTGAACATCTGGATCAGTAACAAGGATGATTTCCAAACAGCCTTAACGAGTGCGGGTGGTAGTACTTTGCTAACTTATGAAACAGAAGAGGAAGTGGAAAATGCCGCTAATGAAATTATAGCTGAGGTTGTGGATGATGAAGGTAAGGTCGTAGATTGGCTACATATCGGCTCTATGGCTAATAAAGGCAAAATTGTGCTAACCTACGACAAAAACAAGATGATGAAAGGTCGTTCGGCAAATGTCAGCATAGCTCTAAAAGGTACAGAAGACAAAAAAGATATTGTAACTATAGCACAAAATGCCGCTACCGAGGTGGAAATTTCAAAAGAAGGATATGCTTCAATACAAGCCGCTCTCGATGCAAATAGCCTACAAGCCAACGAGGTTACCAAGCTTGTGTTGAAAGGTATACTTAGCAAAGAAGACCTGAAACTACTGAAAAATATGGCGACTAGCGGTGCTTTAACTCACCTCGATATGACGGAGGTCTCTTCTACATCCGAGTTCGACGTTTGTCCTCCAGGACAAGGTGGAGATTATAGTGATGGACAATTCATACGTTGCGCGAAGTTGACTTATGTAGCGACTCCTAAAGATTTGAAAGAAATTGAACGTAATTTTTTCCGCCATTGTACAAACTTAAAGACAATTGTAATTAACGAAGGTACTGAAATTATTCACAGACACGCATTTGGTAATACAAGCGCAACCGAAGTCTGGTTCCCCAGCACTATCAAAAATGTTTATGGATATATTTTTGATAACGTAGTATTAGCTAATCTTAGACTTCATTTGAAAGGGAAACCATTCCAATGGAGAGGCATTGTTAGAGACCCAGATCAGCCTAGAAATGCATCAAGTGTCTTCGCGGGAGATAACTTGCCCGGCAAGGTCTATGTACCTGCTGACTATGTAAGTATGTATAAGAATCCTGCAGCAACAGATGTTGTATCTTCTATTCCGGAAATCAATGATTTGATTCAAAATTGCATTACTGATGCCACTAAATGGAATGCTTCAATTGGAGGGTCTGTAACAGACTTTATTGTTACAATCAACCTGACTCCTAAAGCATTATTTGCATGGATGCGCGGAACTTCCGCAGCAGAAGCAGAACCGGCAAATTAATACTATTAGTAATCACTCGAAAATGATAAGTAACAAACCCTTAACCAGTTATAATAACAAATTATTTAAATAAATTCATCATGAAAACAATTTTAAACATTACATTGGCTTTGGTTATGATAACCTGCCTTTCTGTATCAAGTTATGCTCAAAAATCTGACAAGAAAGTAGCTACCGTTGAAATAAAAAAAGGCAAGACTTTGGAAGATGCCTTAAACAAGATCGCTAAAAAGAGTGGTGCCGGCAGCATTGAAGCTATTACAGAACTCAGTGTTATGGGGACACTCTCAGACAACGACTTCAAATTGTTACGCACACTAACCACTACAGGTAAAGGTGCATTGAAACACCTTGATCTCACCAACGTAGAGAATAAAACCATAAAGAACGCTCAATTCGCTGATTGTACTAACTTGGAATTTATTGCTCTACCTAAAGGTCTAGCTACTGTTCCTCGCGAACTTTGCCGCCGTTGTTCTAACCTCAAACAGGTAGTGGTAAACGAAGGTACTAAGATTATCGGTCGTCACGCTTTTGGTAACACTGCTATAACCGAAGTTTGGTTCCCTAGTACTATCGAGTACGTTTATGGTTATGTATTCGATAACGTGAATATGGAGAACTTCCAGGCGTTGCATCTCAAATCCTTGCCTTTCCAGTGGCTAAATGTGGCACGTAGCGATGCCAGCGAAGGTGAGAACCAAGAGAAATCGTGGAGCATGATTTTCCCCACAAATCTGTTACCTGCAACTGTATTCGTGCCTGCCGAATATGTAGAGTACTACAAAAACCCCGATCCTCAACACGTAGTGTGCGGTCCGTTAAAAGATATCCTGAAGAAGATGAATGCCGAAGATGCCGACTGGGTTGAAGGCCCTACAGAAAACGCTCCTTATTTGCGTGCCGGTAACCCTTTGAAACGCAGTTTCCGTTGGATGAGAGGTACTACTGAGATTCTTCCCGAGCCCGTTAAATAATCTTGAGAGAGGTATAAAGTTACTAAACGAATAACTGAGATTAATGAGAAAAATATTCAATAGTGTATTAGGTTTACTGGCTTGCTTTTCAATTTCCTGCCAAGCACAAAATTTATTAGAGAATGATTTCTCCAACTCGGCAGAGAAACTGAACTGCGTGGGGCGTGGTGTATGTCAAGTCTCGAATGGTGTATTGAGTTCGAAAGGGTCATTTGCTCTCTTTGGCAATAAAGTCTGGACGAACTACAGTATGTCGTTTAAAGCGCGTGCACCCAAGGAAGCTGAGCAAGTACAAATTTGGGCAGGTTTCCATACCTATAACCGTTTCGACCGCTATGTGGTAGGTATTAAGGGCGGTCTACAAGACGACCTTTATTTGATGCGCACCGGCTATATGGGAATGGATGAGTTGATGGGAGTTCGTCCACTAGGCTTTCACCCCGTACCCGGCGAATGGTATTCTTTACGTATAGAGGTATGCGGTAACCGTATCCGTGTGTTTGTAAATGATAATAAATTACCCCATATTGACTTGGTGGATAAACACATGCCCCAACAAGCTCCCTCTGGCGAAGTAGCTTTGGGGGGAAGCTGGATCAAAACCGAGTTCGACGACCTCAAAGTGGTAGAACTCGACAAAGACGCCTTGAAAAGCATCCCCCGTAAAGAATTCCAAAAACAGCTTACAGTACGTGAGAAAGAAACTATCCGCAAACAGGCACGTGCTAATTACAAGGGTGTGAAGGTGACTGAACTGACTACCGACCGCACAGAGATAGACCTTGACGGAGATTGGCTATTTATGCCAAGTTACCAGATGAATGATGCAACACAAGCTACCGCTATAACTACCAATGATGACAATTGGCACATCATGCAAGTACCTAATTTTTGGACTCCCATCCGTATCTGGTTACATGGAGAGAGTATGTCATCCCCCACCGGTCCGCAATCAAAAGGTGTATCTGATACATATTACCAACAGGAGAGTGACCGTTGCGAAAACTATACTTTCGAATACCGCCGTACCCGCGCTGCCTGGTATAGACAGTGGATTGAACTTCCCGAAGGTGTGAAAGGCAAACAACTAACCCTTTCATTCGATGCTGTTTCGAAGATGGCCGAAGTCTATATTAACGGACAGAAAGCCGGTTCTCACATCGGTATGTTTAGCAATTTCGATATTGATGCCACTCCTTACATGAAGCCCGGTAAGAATCTGGTAGCCATTAAGGTAACCCGCAACATTGAAGGAATGTCCGAGCAGACCAGTGATGCTATGGAGAACTACTACTCATCGGTGCGTAAGGAAGTGGAGGATAATAAGAACGACAAGCAGGCCAACAAGCACGTGATTACCGATGTACCTCACGGATTCTATGGCGACAATCCTGCCGGTATTTGGCAACCCGTGAAATTGGTAATTACAAATCCTGTGAAAATTGCCGATGTATTTATCCAACCATCGACTACCGGTGCTGTTTTCGAGGTAACCGTTAAAAATAGCGCTTCCAAAAAATCAACTTTCACAATCTTTACCGATATCATTGATAAGAAAACCGGAAAAACGCTATGTAGCAAAGCACTCACTAATGTTGTAAGCTTAAAAGGTAACGAACAAAAAGTATATAAATGTAATGTTAATGGTCTGCAACCCAAATTATGGGAACCCGCTACTCCCCACCTCTACGACTTCAAGTTCTCGCTGAAAGATCCAAAGGGTGTAGCTACCGACCTGTTAACCATCACTTCGGGATTTCGTACCTTCGAATCGAAAGACGGATTCCTCTATCTCAATGGTCGTAAATACTGGCTACGTGGAGGCAATCACATCCCCTTTGCACTTTGCCCCAACGATGCCAAATTGGCTGATAAGTTCATGCAACTGATGCGTGAGGGTAACATCAACTCTACCCGTACACACACTACTCCTTGGAACAAACTTTGGATTGAAGCCGCTGACCGTAATGGCATTGCCGTAAGTTTTGAGGGTACTTGGCCTTGGTTAATGATCCACTCTACTCCCATTCCTGATAAAACTACTATGGATTTGTGGCGTGGCGAATGGTTGCAATTAGTGAAGAAGTATCGTAACCACCCATCAGTAATATTCTGGACAGTAAACAACGAAATGAAATTTTACGATCTTGACGCTGATCTGGAACGTGCCAAACAGAAGTTCTCCATTATATCGGATGTAGTAAAAGATATGCGTAAGGTAGATCCCACACGTCCTATCTGTTTCGACTCGAACTACTTGAATAGTAAGGCTGTCCGCCGTTTCGGAAAGGAATTTGTAGACACCATGGATGATGGAGATATCGACGATAACCATGCTTACTACAATTGGTATGATTTCTCAGTTTTCCGTTTCTTCAACGGTGAATTCCAAAAGCATTTCAAGGCTCCGGGACGTCCACTTATCAGCCAAGAGATGAGTACCGGTTATCCCAATAACGAAACTGGACATCCTACCCGTTCTTATCAGCTCATTCATCAAAATCCGTTCTCTTTAATTGGTTATGAAGCTTATGATTGGGCTGATCCCGCTTCGTTCCTCAAGGTGCAATCGTTCATTACCGGTGAACTAGCTGAAACATTGCGTCGTACTAACGAACAAGCATCGGGTATCATGCATTTTGCCTATATGACATGGTTACGCCAGTGCTACGACTATAAAAACATCAGTCCATACCCTACCTATTACGCAATGCAACGTGCCATGCAACCTATTCTAGTAAGTGCCGAACTGTGGGGACGCAACCTTTACGCTGGCAGCAAACTAGCTACTCGCATCTATCTGGTCAACGACCATGAGCAAGGTCGCGCACTTACCGCTACCGACCTTGAATGGCAGATTGTAGATGAAAACAACAACGTATTAGCATCGGGGACCGACAAATTCCCAGCTGTACCTTACTATGGTCGTACTTATATTACACCCAATATTACCATGCCCGCTCAACTGAAGAACGAAATTATGCCTGTAAAATTGAAACTAGCGGTGAAAGAGAATGGTAAGGTAATTTCAACCAACTGGTATGACCTCAACGTGGCACGGAAAGAGTATGCAACCGCACACGTAATTGATGGCAAACATATCGCTTTGCTCGATAATGACGGCATGGCCAAACAGCTCGACGCGATGAATATCCCTTATCAAAAGGTGACTACCGTTAAGGAATTGACAGCCAAGAAGCTGAAAGCCGACCTTATCATAATATCAGGACGTAACCGCTGTACACCTGATGAAGCCAAAGCATTGACCGACTACCAAGCCAACGGCGGCAAAGTACTCTACCTGAACAGTAACGAAGTAGCCAAAGCCGTTTATCCTGATTACATCAAGAGTTGGGTAACGCCTACTGAAGGTGATATCGTAGTGATGGAGCGCAATGACGCTTCCGTGTTCAATGGAATTGATGTATTGAACTTACGTTACTTCAACAACAATCAACGTGAGATGCCTAAAGCTTGCAATACTACTATGGACGTAGTTCGCCATGCCAATATAACCGAGCTGGCCACCCAGATGAAAATACACGCTTATTTGGATGAAAGCAATATGGAGGCTCGCGCTGAACGACTTGAGAAGCTTCGCGGTCTCACCCTTTTCCAAGTGACCGAAGGTAAAGGTAAGGCTATCGTATCAACCATGAGTACACAAAAGGCTGATACCGATCCTATCGCAGGCAGATTATTAGTTAACATTATCAACGATTTGCTATAATATCCAATTAAGTATATGAAACTGAAATTATTTTCTTTAGTAATGGGGCTCCTTTTGGGGGTCCCTGCGTTGCAGGCAAAAGTTGAGTTACCATCAGTATTGGCCTCAAATATGGTGCTCCAGCAAAAAACGAGTGTAAAGTTGTGGGGTAAAGCTAAGCCTAGTGCACAACTTACTATCAAAACCTCCTGGAACAACAGAACCGTAAAGACCAAAGTGGGTGCGGACGGCAAATGGGAAGTCGAGATATATACTTCCAAGGCCGGTGGTCCTTACGAAATCACATTCAATGATGGCGAAAAGCTGACTTTAGAAAATATACTGCTAGGTGAAGTGTGGCTTTGCATGGGACAATCGAACATGGAAATGCCCATACGCGGTTTCGACCGTCAACCTCATCGTGGTGGCAATGATATTATAGCCCGTTCCAAAGCTTCCACCCCTATCCGTATTTTTAATACGGACAGAAAAGACGGCACATGGTTTCGCCAATCAGCCAAAACTCCGCAAGAAGACATGCACGGTGAATGGCAGGTGAACAGTCCTGAGAATGTAGCTATCGCCAGCGCCGCTGCCTACCACTTTGCTCGTTATATCCAAGAAGTACTCGAAGTGCCCGTGGGAATCATGGTATCTACTTTAGGTGGTTCGATGATAGAGCCGTGGATGAGCCGTGAAGCTTTGAAAGTATTCCCATCCGTCAATCTCTCGATGCTCGACAACGGTCAGCCGGTGAAGTCACTCCACACGGAGCCAACTGTGCTCTTCAACGCAAAAGTGGCACCGCTAACCAAATTCGCCATCAAGGGGTTCTTGTGGTATCAGGGAGAAAGCAACCGCAGTAACTACAAACTTTACAAAGATCTGGTACCTGCTTTTGTAAAAGATTTGCGTAACCGTTGGGGACGTGGAGATTTGCCCTTCTATTATGTGGAGATCGCTCCGTTCGACTATGAAGGTGCCAATGACATTTCAGCTGCCCGTTTACGTGAAGTTCAAGCCACTCACATGAAAAGCATTCCCAACAGCGGTATGGTAACCACACTCGATATTGGCAATCATGTCTTCATCCATCCGATGGATAAGGCTACTGTAGGTCAACGTCTGGCTTGGTGGGCCTTGGGTAAGACTTATGGTTTAAAAGGATTCGGATATGCTCCTCCCATTTACAAATCAATGGAGATTAAAGAACATAAAGTCTACATCAATGTAGAGAATGCCGGGAACGGTCTTTGTCCGATGTGGACCCCACTCAAAGGTTTTGAAATAGCCGGTGAAGATCGAGTGTTTCATCCTGCATCTGCCGAAATCGAGACCAAAACCTGCCGGTTAGCTGTATCCAGTCCCGAAGTACCCAACCCTGTAGCAGTACGTTATGGTTACCATAATTACGCTGAGGCTTATGTATTTAATATCGAAGGGTTGCCTTTAGTACCTTTCAGAACGGATAATTGGGATAAATAATTTTAAAGAATAAAACGAGATGTTACGCTATTTACTTATTTCACTGATATTCATGTCATGCGCAGCAAGCATACCGGCTCAGCAAAAGAATGAAATCCCCGTTTGGCAAGACAAAGCCGTGACTGCCGGCAGTGCTTACGAACCTACTATGACTTGCTATCTGCCCGAAACTCCCAATGGTATCACAGTGATGATTTGTCCGGGTGGCGGATATGATCACTTAGCCATTACGCATGAGGGACATGATTTAGCTCCTTGGTTTAATGCGCAGGGTATCACATATATAGTATTAAAGTATCGCTTACCCAAAGATGGGGTAAACTATCCACTTATAGATGCCCAACAAGCCATGATTGTTGTACGTGAACATGCAAAGGAGTGGGAGATTGACAAAAACAAGGTGGGTATCATGGGTTGCTCGGCTGGTGGACATTTGGCTTCACTGCTGGCTACCTCTTGTGAAACAGAGGCGATGCGTCCCAACTTCCAAATCCTACTTTATCCTGTTATTACCATGCAGGCTAACCTTACCAATTCCGGTACACGCAATAAGCTTATCGGTACTAATCCCACTGAAGAGCAAATACAAAAGTATTCAACAGACAAACGTGTCAATGCACAGACTCCCCAAGCCTTCCTGACACTTTCTTCGGACGATTACGGAGTACGCCCAGCTAATAGTTTGCTCTATTTCGAATCGTTGCTGCGCTATCGGATTCCTGTGGCTATGCACATCTACCCTACCGGAGGGCACGGATGGGGTTTCAAAGATTCCTTTAAATATAAATCCGAATGGACTGCCGAACTTCAACGTTGGTTGAAAGACGGAATAGTTTGGAAATAATCACACTAAATAAACTAATCATGAAATTGAATAAAATTCTAGTCAACTCAATAGTTGCAACAGTCCTGTCGCTCAACTTACAAGCTAAAGTTACTATGCCTGCTATCTTTACCGACGGTATGGTGTTGCAACAAGAGTCAAAAGTGCCTATTTGGGGTTCCACCGACAAAAAAAGTAAACCTGTGTATGTTACCACTTCGTGGGACAACAAAAAATACACTGTTCAAGCCGATGCGCAAGGTAAATTCAAGCTAAGCCTTGAGACCCCCAAATTCGGTGGTCCTTTCGAGTTGACAATCGATGATGGTCAAAAACTTACATTAAAGGATGTGATGATTGGTGAAGTGTGGCTTTGCTCAGGCCAATCAAATATGGATATGCGTATGGCCGGACGTATTGCCGATCCTGTAGAAAATACGTTAGAAGCCTCTATCGTAGCCCCAAATCAGGGGATTCGCACCTTTAATATCGCCATTACTATGAAAGGGCAACCGCAAACCGATTGTAGTGGTTCGTGGAAACATGCCAACATAGAAACGATCCCTGACTTCTCAGCGGTAGCCTATTATTTTGCCCGCAAAATCAATGAAGTGATAGGGATGCCTGTAGGTGTGATCTTGGCAAGTTGCGGTGGCTCACGCCTTGAAGCTTGGATGAGTCCCGATGGTGTAGCTCCTTTCAAAGAAGATCCCACAGTGAAATACCAATCTGCCTTATACAACGGTATGATTGCTCCTATTGCTGGATATGGTATTCGTGGTTGCCTGTGGTATCAAGGTGAGGCTAATACTGATGCAGCAGAAAGCTATGCCAAACTTTTCCCCGCTATGGTAACTGATTGGCGTAATATCTGGAGGCAAGGTGATTTTCCCTTCTACTATGCACAAATCGCTCCCTTCAACTATGGAGACAAAAAGAACTCGGCCTACCTGCGTGATGTACAGCGCAAGTGTCTTGATATAATTCCGTCGTCAGGTATGGTATGTTTGATGGATATAGGTGATGCCCACACCATTCACCCCAAAGAAAAGAAACAAGTAGGCGAACGATTTGCTTATCTGGCTTTGGGCAAGGCTTACGGTAAAAAAGGGTTCCCTACTACCGGACCACTCTACAAGTCAATGCAAATTGAAGGAGATAAAGTAACCTTAACCTTCGACGAGATTGGTATCGGCATGACTTCTTTCCGCCAGCACATCACTGATTTTGAAATTGCCGGTGAAGATAAGAAGTTCTATCCTGCTCAAGTACGTTTTGGCAAGGACTTTCTGACACTGATTGTCAGTTCGGCACGCGTGCCCAAGCCGGTTGCCGTACGTTACGGATTCAAAAACTATGTGAAAGGTACCTTGTTTAATATGGCAGGATTACCCGCTTCGTCGTTCAGAACCGATGAATGGTAAACAACTGTATACATCCTTACTAACCGCATTATCAGATTACTGATGAAAAATATAATACTTCTACTTGCTTGTCTCTCTTCTTTCCCGACTCACATCTTAGCGCAAGATGACACGGTAAACGAACTAATGGGACAAAGTTCGGTTGGAACGACAGTTCATACCGGAACAACTCAACAAATCCTATCCTGGCAACAACGGGGTACCGACCTACTACTGCATACAACTGGAGGTATACTCTGTCTACGCCCTTACCAAACAGGAATACTTCATGTAAGCTTTGGAACGAAAGCCAAGAAATTACCGGGAAGCAGTTACGCTGTTACACAAGAACCTGCCACCGCTTATTTTCAAGTACGTGAAGACGAGAACTACATCGAGTTATCAACTACACAATTCAAAGCTTCTGTCCATAAAAAACAAGGATACCTTACCTTCTACAACCAAGCGGGACGACAGCTCCTTTCTGAATCACCCGCCATCGCACGTGCCAGTGCCGTATCTGATTCCATCACACCTAGCTGTCATTTCCGTCTTTCACCGAACGAAGCCCTCTATGGTTTGGGGCAGTATCGTGACGGACATATGAATCTACGGGGTATTAAACGCGAACTGATACAATACAACACGCAAGCCGCCATACCCGTAGTATACTCTACCGGTGGGTGGGGAGTATTTTGGAACAATCCTTCACGTACAATCTTTGAAGATACACAAACCGGTATGAGTTTCATATCCGACTATGGAACAACAGTAGACTACTATCTCTTTGTAGGCGAAACACTTGACAAACTCGTAGCTTCGTATCGTTCGCTTACTGGTACCGTACCCATGTTACCCGATTGGGCACTAGGCTTTCATCAAAGCCGTAATCGCTACCACAACCACAAAGAAGTATTGCAGACTGTAGAACGCATGAATCATGAACAAATACCGCTAAGTACCATCTTTATTGACTATCATCATTGGGGTAAATACGGCACAGGCTCATTCCGTTTTGATGAACGTGACTTTCCCAATATACCCGCCATGCTCGACACCTTGCACAAAAAATATGACACCAAAGTCGTACTCACCGTATGGCCCTGCTTCAAGCCAAACACTGAAAATTATAAAGAAATGTCCGATAAAGGATATCTCCTTGACGGCGCCAAAGCCATTGACGGCATTATCTATGACACATTCAACCCTGAAGCAGCTAAAATGTATTGGGATAAATTCTCAGCTTTACTCAAATATGACATTGATGGCTGGTTCCTAGATGGCCCTGAACCTGATCATGTAGTATCGTTCCTACCCACCACTACTTACTTAGGTTCGGCCCAACGTGTACGTAATATCTACCCACTAGTGCATACCGGTCACTTCTACGAAGGCATCACTCAAGCACAGCCCAACCATCGCCCTTATGTATTGACTCGTTGTGCTTGGGCCGGACAACAGAAATACGGTACTGCCGTATGGTCAGGCGATATACCTGCCACATTCGATGAATTAAGATTGCAAGTGACAGCCGGACTTAACTTCACAGCTACTGGTATTCCCTATTGGACTACCGATATAGGAGGCTATCTAGGTGGCAATGCAGCTGATGAAGCCTACCGTGAACTCTTCACCCGTTGGTTCCAATATGGTACTTTCTGTCCCATTTTCCGTTCCCATGGTCGCCGACATCCCGGCAATACAACGGGTCCTAACGAGCTTTGGGCCTATGGCAAGCGTGTACAAGACATCTGTACCAACTTTATCCATTTGCGCTACCGCCTTATGCCTTATATTTATACACTCACTGCACAAACTACCCTGCACGGCTATACTCCCATGCGTCTATTGGCCTTCGATTTCGCCAACGACCCGAAAGTAATCAATTGCAAAGATGAGTTTATGTATGGTCCTGCATTCCTAGTATGTCCCGTACTACAAGCAGGAGTTACCCAACGCCAAGTCTATCTACCTAAAGGTACTTGCTGGTTCGATTTCTGGAACAATACTTCTTATCAAGGAGGGACTACCCTCCAAGCCGCCGCACCGCTCCATCGTATACCACTTTACGTCAGAGCAGGTTCTATCATACCTTACTATGCCAAAAGTCTGAAGCATATAAATAGCGACACATCCATCGAGGTGTCTATCTATCCCGGATCTGATGGTCAGTTTGTGCTCTATGAAGACGACGGTACGACCTATGATTATCAAAAAGGTAAATACCATATCACCTTGTTGCAATGGAACGAGCAGCAACGGACATTTACTATCCGCCCAGTCCAAGGTAAACCATCCAAACAACGTACCATCACCCTTCGTCTCAAAGGCACCGATAGCAAAAAAGAAGTTGTAAAGCAGTTGAAATACAGTGATAAAGTAATGTCTGTATCATTTTAAATCAAAGACCAACCATGAGAAAACATTTATTTTGTTTATTAATTATCATGATGTATAGCTTTGGCAGTGTGTCAATTCCCTATGCGTACTCCATGCATACAACTATAAATACCCCCATGCAACAATATCATTCTTTGCAGAAAGAGCTAGCCAAAGGTTGGAATACTTGGGACACCCGTAGCGTACTGACACATGTCTACCTTCCCTACGGGTTTGCCATTGATCTGAATTTGATTGATATGAACGGGCATCGGGCCAGTCAATTCAAAGTCGGTGCACGTGGCATTGACAAACCTATATTAAAACCTCATGCACATACCTACGATGGAACTTATACCAAAATGGAGGTGAAATGGCATGGCTATGCCTGGATGATAGAAAGTGCAGCCAAAGGCAGTACTAATATTATTATAGTGACCAACCTCAATGGCAAGAAAGGAGCCAAACTGGCAGTAATACCCAAATCATTATGGGGACGTGGAAATATTATACATTATAATTCTGAGGAAATTTACTTAGCGCCCAAAGACAAATCAGTACCTGTAAAAGCTCACTTATTGGGTGCTCCAGTAGAGCAAAAGGGGCGTGACTTACTAATATCGACCGATACCCAGATTGCCATTTGTTGCGGTATGACCTCTACATTGGAACAGGCAGTACAAAGAGTAAAACAATGCGGCGAAGAGTTTGTGGTTGAAAACAAACTGAAATACGGTAAAAACTACGATTGCTATAATGCCATGCAAACGATCTTGGGGTGGAATAACATCTATGATCCCGGCATCCGCAAGGTGATTACCCCTGTAAGTCGCATCTGGAGTTCGGAATGGTTTGCCAGTGTAGATTTTGGCGGGTTTACGCTATTCTGTTGGGATACTTATTTTGCTTCGATGATGCTGGCAGTGGGGAATAAAGCACTGGCCTATGCCAATGCTGTGGAGATCACCAAAGCCATAACCGAATCGGGATTTGTTCCCAACTGTTATTATAGTAACGGATTCAAATCACGTGACCGCTCACAACCCCCAGTAGGGTCAATGGCTGTTTGGACTCTCTATCAGCAGTACGGTGACAAGTGGCTACTCGAACTGCTCTACAATGAACTTCTTTCCTGGAATAATTGGTGGATTGAGAATCGTTCATGGGAAGGGCTGTTCTGCTTCGGCAGTTCTCCTTACGAAAAGGTAAGCTATTTCCGCTCGGAATATGACCAAAACACCGCTTATGCAGCTTGTCTGGAATCGGGGTTAGACAATTCGTCCATGTTCGATGGTGTCCCTTTCAATAAAGTCACACATATGCAAGAACAACAGGATGTAGGCCTCTCTTCGCTCTTCGTGATGGATTGCGACTATCTGGCACAAATTGCCCGCACGTTGAATAAAAAGGAAGACGCTGTTATGCTTGAAGACCGTGCTAATAAATACCGTGACAATATCAATCAGCTTTGGGACAAGGAAAAAGGACTTTATTACAACCGCTCCACTCAAAACGGTAAGTTTAACCGTCGCATATCACCCACCAATTTCTATCCGCTTTTGGCTAAAGCAGCCAGCCAAAAGCAAGCCGAACGAATGATGAAAGAGCATCTTCTTAACCCCGAAGAGTTTTGGGGTGAATATGTCATTCCTTCGGTTCCACGCAATGATCCGGCTTTTAAAAATAATGACTATTGGCGCGGACGTATTTGGGCTCCACTCAACTTTCTGGTATATATGGGATTACGGAATTATGACCTTTCCAAAGAGTGTCGGCAATTGTCTGACAAATCAGAGAAACTACTTTTGAAATCATGGCTTAAAGATGGCTATGTTTTCGAAAACTACAATGCCACCACGGGCGAAGGTGATGATTCCGTACGCAGTGACAAATTCTATCATTGGGGTGCCTTATTGGGCTATATCACACTAATAGAAAACGGAGTAGTAGAATTATGAAAAACATAAATATAATATGAAGAACAAATCTCAACTAATTCGATGGAAACTATGCAACAGCCTTCTGCTTTTAATATGGCTATGCCCGACATGGACAAACAGTTTACATGCCGGTAACCTCCCGTTGGCCTTAGACGATAATATTTCATCAGGACGTTTTACTCTGTCACTGTCCGGCAAAGGTTGGTATATGTGGCGAGACAAGCAAGCGACGTGGAAGAATGACCGTCTTTACCTACCTCATGAAGCAATCAATCTAACACAACTCCCTGCCAACGCTCCTACGGGGGGATGGGGGACGCTTACACCTGCCATAGCTATGCCAGTACAGGTACCTGGAACGGTGGAAGAATATACTACCACTTCCGACAATCCGCACCCGGACGATGGTACAGGTGTGAGCTGGTGGTTCAGGACTATCAATCTACCCACACACTTGCAAGGAAAACGCGTCGTACTACACTTTGAATCTGTGCGGCAACGTGCTGAAGTCTATTTGGACGGACATCTAGTAGGCTATGATGTTATCGGTGAAAGTCCTTTCGATGTAGACATCACCCCAGCAGTACAGTGGGGGGAAAAACAGCAATTAGCTATCAGAGTAACACATCCGGGTGGAAACTTTCATTGGCAAGATTTCAATGAAATGAGGTGGGGAGCATATAAGATGATTCCCGGCCGGTCGTTTGGTGGCATTATTGGACGCGTCACACTTAATGCCTTAAATCCTATCCACATCTCTGACATTTATATGCAGAACCAGCCCAACCCACAGCAAGTAAAAGCTATACTTACTGTGCGAAATGACGAAAAGTCCACTCACCATGATAAATACAATCTTGAAGTAGTGCTGCATGAGAAAGGAAATGAGAGCCAAGTGATAGGCACACAAACTATCACTCTCAAGCAACTCAAGTTTGGTGACAATCAAATAGAATTAACCTTTGACTGTCCCCATGCCAAACTTTGGCAACTCGAAAGTCCACACTTATATCTTTGCAAGGCTATACTTCAATCATCGAAGCGCATCACACTCGATACCACAACGCAACAGTTCGGTTTTCGCTGGTTTCAGCCTATTGGTATTGGTGAGGATGCCAAGTTAGTACTGAATGGCCGCAGGATAATGCTACGCACAGCCATCAGTTGGGGGTATTGGCCTGTGACAGGACTCTATGCTACCCCCGAAATGGCCGATAGACAGATACGTACAGCCAAACGATTGGGGCTGAATATGCTCAATTTCCATCGCTCTATAGGTTCCCCCATAGTACTTGACAAAGCTGACGAATTAGGTCTGCTTTATTATGAAGAGCCAGGAGGGTTTCATGCAGCCGGACGTGACTCATTTGCCCGTGCACAAGCCAATATAAAACTGACACGTATGATAAAGCGTGACCGTAGCCATCCGTCACTCATCATCTACAACCTGATTAATGAATGGGGTGGTCCCAAAAGTCGTGATAAATGGCTTACCACCAAACGCATGAACGATATGCGTCAAGCCCACCGAATTGATCCTAGTCGGGTGATGACATTCACTTCAGGGTGGGCAGGCCAAGAACATACCGAAGAGGATGCCAAAGCCCATATGCTCCCTTTTGATACTACCCTCTACCGCAAAGGATGGTATGACAACCATCGAGCAGGAGGCCCGGCCACATGGGAAGAAGGCTATTACCGAAGTACAAAAAATAACCTAATGTTTACCACCAACCGTACCGAAGTGTATATGCGTGGCGAAGAGGGAGCTATCTCCACTCCTCCACGTTTGGCATTGATAGAAAAACAAATAGGACTTGACGGAGTTACCGGTTGGGATGGGCTACTTTGGAAGAAACAATATATCGCTTTTAAAAAATTCTTCGAACAAAAAGGGTTGCAGGCAAGTTTTGCCACCATCGACGAATGGACACAGAGTATGGGTGATGTACAGCTCGATCACCAAGGTAGACGTTTACAGGGTATGCGTATGCAGAATATAGGCGATATCTATGCCGTGAACGGATGGGAATCCATGCCTTATGACAATCATTCGGGTATTGTTGATATTTACCGCAACTGCAAAGGTCATGCAGAAGTGTTCACCTACTACACGCAGCCTTGTTATGTGACCGTATCACCTTGCAGCCAGTTTTTAAAGTTACCCCATAGTGTAAAAGTGGATTTCCATCTCATCAACGAGAATATCTTGAAAGGTAATTACCAATTGGTAGTAACTACCATATCACCACAAGGAAAAGAAACTCAGCAACTTTGCAAAGCAGTAACTGTCAAAGGTAGTGATTGCTATGGGCAACTCTTACATGAACAGCTCACCATCAACATATCGCAAGGTGAAGGTATGCATCGTATCAAAGCCTGCTTGATAAATGAAACAGGCAAAAAATGCGCTGAGGGTGAAGATAGCGTGTTGGCCATCGAAGACAATAAGCAACTGATATCCGGACGAGGAGCACTCTACAGTTCATCTGCTCCAAATGACGCTACGGCTACTTATTACCAAAATCAAACAGACCAGCCGTTGCCTGCCTTTAATCCGAGTATGCCCGCACTCGATTGGCTTGTGGTAACTCGTCCGTCACTTGACGCTCCCCACCCCATCCCCGAAGAAGCTTTCTGTAACAACGGACAGCCTGCTTTCAAAGTATTATGGTTTAAAGATAACGATATAGGAGCTTTAGCCGGTGTGTCCTCCGACACAAAGATCGACCACACCTTTGTGGAAGGTGAACAGCCTCACAAGCTAATTCCCGCCAATCAATCATTCTCTGCTATCTGGAAAGGCAAACTAAAAGTCCCTTTGACCGGTACATTTCTCCTCGGAGTATCATCCAATCAAGGTATGCGCTTGTCAGTCAACGGAAAACGTATCATTGATGAATGGAGAAACAATAAACAACAAACTATCACCCGTCCTTTCCAATTGGAAGCAGGACAAGAGATAGAGATAAGTGTGGAATATAGTCAAAACGCTCCTTCGGGCAGTGTACAATTAGTATGGTCACTTCCCAACTCGGCGAGCATCTCACCACAGCATTTGCTTGACAGGGTGAAAAAAGACGGAACTACACTAATACTCCTCAAATCAGCCGAGTCGTGGATGGATGCCATAGCACAAGCTACCGGATGTGTCTATAAAGGATTTTACTCAGTAGGACGCAATTGGATAGGTGGTATTCACTTCGTAAAAGAACATCCCCTGTTTAATGGACTGCCCACCAACACAGCTATGGGATGGCCTTACCAAGCATTGGTGCACGAGGGAGATAAGAGATTAGGGTTCTATTTGGAAGGTGATGAAATGATTGTAGGCTCCTATCGTACTACCCCCTTTTGCCTAGGTTCTACTTTGGGAATCATTCCTTATGGTAAAGGGAGAATAATCTACTCTACACTTGATGTTGTAGACAACTTACTGTCACAAGAACCGGCAGCCGAAGTGGCTAGAAAACTTTTTTGCAATATGCTTTCTATTAGTAACTGGTAAAGTAATCTGCAAACTAAAAGATGGGTAGCCTGCTCAGGCTACCCATCTATAAATTATTAATGTAAACTGAAAACAATCTTCACCTATTTAGCGGAAGTCCTTCAATTCTTCCTGTAACCTCTGACGAGTAAAGAAAATACGACTTTTTACTGTTCCCAAAGGAAGATCTAGTTTTTCAGCAATCTCACGATACTTAAATCCAGATACGTGCATGGCAAACGGAACTCTATATTCTTTTGGAAGGGCATTAACCACACGGCGCATCTCTTTTAAATCATAAGCGCTCTCCGTGCTTTCAAATCCTGAATCTTGTGGCAGGTTTATATGGTAGAGGTTATCAGTCTGATCGACGAACGTTTGGTCTCGTACCACTTTACGATAGTTATTAATAAAGATGTTGCGCATTATAGTGTACATCCATCCTTTGAAGTTTGTATCGGGGGTATATTTATCTTCGTTATCCAAGGCTTTTAATGAAGTTTCCTGTAACAAATCGTTTGCTTCTTCGCGATCGGTTGTTAATTTATAAGCGAAACGGAGCAATTCTTCCTGTACTCCTACCAGGTCTTTCTTGAAGCTTAAACTTTTCATATGCGTTACTTTTAATTTGTGAATACTTGTTTCAATTCGATGATGCAAGTTTACGAGAATTCGATGGAAGCAATGAACCGAGAATAAACATTTTTTAGGGGAAAATCTATCCGCCGACTATTTTTAGGTCATTTCTGATAGTTTTTGGGTGGTGTTCCGGTATGCCACACAACAAAAAATCCCATTTTGAAGTCACACTTGACTCAAAATGGGATAACACAAACAAACAATATTAGCGATTTTCACAAACAGCTGTCTTTTTTATATTCTAAAATTCATAAGACTGATTTAGATTATGTTACTAGAACATTTTTATTATGGATACAAATGTATTACTTTATCAGCACATTACAGGTAGGAAGTAGAAATAGTTATAAAAAAAAATCCATCCACATATAAAGAATAGTACATATACACAAATAATTATATACAAGGTAGGACTATCACCTGAGAATGAATATCTAAAAATCGCCCATTTCATCGGAAGAAAACGGGAATAAATTATATTTTAGATATAGCCTCATTTGCAAGCTAAAAGCAAAAAGAGTATCTTTGGCATACAAAATAAAAAGTATAATGATGATACTGAAACGCTGTCTGCCTATTCTCTACCTACTACTAACATGGTGCCCGTACATTTCCGGAGTACCCCCAAGAACCCCTCAACCTAAAAAAAGTCCGATGGCTCTATACATGGATTCTCTAGGATTGATAAACGTTACTGAGCTAGACAATAGTCTTGCTGTACAGCTAATGTACACACAGGATCATAACTTCACCGGGGAAGTCCTTTACGATAATCTGACAGAAGCTTATTTGCACCCGGACGCCGCATATGCTCTCGTGAAGGCGCAAAGAGCTTTAAAGGAATTACACCCGTCTTATAGCCTCATCATTTACGATGCTGCCCGTCCAATGTCTGTACAGAAGAAAATGTGGAATGTAGTGAAAGGAACCTCCAAATACAAATACGTCTCCAATCCGAATCGGGGTGGTGGACTACATAATTATGGCTTAGCCGTGGATATCAGTATTCTGGATTCATCCGGACAACCATTGCCTATGGGGACGAAAGTAGACCATCTGGGTGTAGAAGCCCATATCACACAGGAAAACGAGCTGGTACGCAATGGAAAAATAAGCGAGACGGAACATCAGAACCGGTTACTGCTACGGACAGTAATGAAAAAAGCCGGATTTCGTGCACTCCCCAGTGAATGGTGGCATTTCAATTATTGCAGCCGAGATGTAGCTAAACAGAAATATAAATTAATTCCATGACTGGCACCCCATCATTAATCACATTATCGTATCATATAACCATATCTTTATGTATATCTCCTCTGAAACCCGACTTTTTATCCGCGAACATTCAACAGACGATGTACGTACTCTTGCTTTACAAAGCAAAAAATATCCGGATGTAGATATGCCGGTTGCTATCACTCAGATTGCAGGACGGCAAATCGCCACAGAAAAGATTCCGTCGTGGAAAAAGATAGAAGATATAAGATATCCCAAGCACCTATCCTTAGAACAATGTTCTTCGGAGATCACCGCCTATTACAAAGCCGGTCTCCTGCAAGGAGATTCCTTAACTGATCTGACCGGAGGATTCGGGGTAGATTGTTCATTCCTTGCCGAAAGATTCAAATCCGTCACTTATGTAGAACGACAAGAAGAATTGTGCGGAATAGCCGCACACAATTTCCCCATATTGGGTCTAAACCACATTAATGTAAAGAACGAAGACGGAATAGCTCACTTGAAAGCAATGTCTCCGGTAGACTGTATTTTTCTCGATCCCGCCCGCCGCAATGAGCACGGAGGTAAAGCTATCGCTATCTCCGACTGCGAGCCCGACGTAGCCGAACTCGAAGGACTCTTACTAAATAAGGCCAAGCAAGTAATGGTAAAGCTCTCCCCTATGCTCGACCTTTCATTGGCACTACGAGAACTGCAACAGACACAGGAAGTCCATATTATATCCGTCAATAACGAATGTAAGGAGTTACTGCTGATTCTCGGTCAAACAGTACCGCAAGAAATCAAAATCCATTGTGTCAACCTCTCCACCAAAGGAGAGCAAGAAGGACAACACTTTACATTCACCCGTGAACAGGAGCAATGCAGCCAATGTAACTACACAGATTCTTTAGATGAATATCTGTATGAGCCTAATACCTCCCTTCTGAAGGCCGGAGCTTTCAAAAGCCTGTCATCCGCTTTTCCTATAAGGAAATTACACCCCAACAGTCATCTTTACACCTCCGACACCTTGATTGATAACTTTCCCGGAAGAATATTCCGGATTGTCAATCAATGCAGCTTCAATAAAAAAGAAAGCAAAGAATGTCTGGCCGACCTCAAGAAAGCAAACATCACCATCCGCAACTTCCCGGCTACGGTAGTCGAACTCCGTAAACGGATCAAGCTATCGGAAGGAGGAGATACTTATCTATTTGCCAGCACATTAAATAACGAACAAAAAGTCCTGATCCGCTGCGAGAAAATCAAGTAGATACCTCAAATGCCGTAATATAAACGTAACATATTTGTTATGCGTTCTTCAACCAACTGTAAAAAGCAAGAAACGTCACCCCTCTACTTTTGCAGCAAATAATTAACGCACGCTAACATTTATGAAACGATTTATCAGATTAGTCTCATTAGGTCTTTTAATTATGAGTACAAGCGGTAACACTTTTGCAGAAGAAAAAGTGAACGTAGTCAAACAAGGTACTATCCGCGGACGTATTGTGGATACTTCCAAACAAATTCTTCCGGGAGCCTCCATCTATATTGAAAAATTACACACCGGAGTAACAAGTGATATCAACGGTTACTACACATTTGCCAACCTTACTCCCGGCACATACACCGTAAAAGTAAGTTATGTAGGTTACTCTCCTGTCGAAATGAAGATAACCATTCCTGCCGGAAAGACACTCGAAAAAGATGTAGTGCTCAACGAAGGATTGGAACTGCAGGAAATAGTGGTAGGCGGTGCTTTCCAGGGACAACGCCGTGCCATCAATGCACAGAAAAACAATCTGGGAATCACTAATGTCGTTTCAGCCGACCAAGTCGGTAAATTCCCCGACTCTAATATCGGAGATGCATTGAAACGTATCAATGGTATCAACGTACAATATGACCAAGGAGAAGCCCGCTTCGGACAAGTACGCGGAACTTCCGCCGACCTTAGTTCCGTAACCATCAACGGCAACCGCCTCCCTTCCGCTGAAGGTGATACGCGAAACGTTCAGCTCGATCTGATTCCCGCCGATATGATACAGACCATTGAAGTGAATAAAGTAGTTACTTCCGATATGGACGGAGACGCTATCGGAGGCTCCATCAATCTCGTCACGAAAAGCACTCCGTACAAACGTACTTTCAGTGCTACTGCCGGAACCGGATACAACTGGGTCAGTGAAAAAGCCCAATTGAATCTGGGGCTTACCTACGGCGATCGATTCTTCAATAATAAATTAGGAGTAATGGCTGCTATCTCCTACCAAAACGCTCCGGTAGGATCGGATGATGTGGAGTTCGAATATGATGTCAACAAGAAAGGAGAAGTAGTCATGGTAGAAGCACAAAAACGCCAATACTACGTAACCCGTGAACGCCAAAGCTATTCATTGGCCTTCGACTACGATATAAACCCGAACCACAGACTGACATTGCAGGGTATCTATAACCGCCGACATGACTGGGAAAACCGTTACCGTGTCACTTATAAGGACCTGGACAAGACAGGACTGGATGACGAAGGTGAAATGCAACAATCCGCACAAATAGAAACTAAAGGAGGCACACCCAACAATAAAAATGCCCGTTTGGAACTACAGCAGACTATGGATTTCAGTCTGGGTGGAGAGCACCAATTCGGCAAACTATCTATGGATTGGGGAGCTTCTTACGCACGTGCTACCGAAGATCGTCCGAACGAAAGATATTTTAACCTGAAACAGGACTTTCTCGGATTCGACGTCGTAGATGCAGGCGACCGTTTTCCATACGTGACAACAGATGTAAGCCTCCACAATGGAAAAGTAGACGGTGAAAGAGGAAAATGGAAAGTAAAGGAACTGACCGAAAGCAATCAAGAAATCTATGAAAATGACCTGAAATTCAAAGTCAATTTCGAACTGCCTTTAACCAACGGTATCTACGGCAACAGTCTGAAGTTCGGAGCCAAATATGTTTCCAAGACAAAAGACCGTGACGTAATCTGCTACGACTACGCAGATGCATATAAAGACACCTACGATACAGAATACATGAACAATCTTACCAGTCAGATCCGAGGCGGCTTCATGCCCGGCAGCCAATACAAAGCTACGGATTTCGTCTCCAAAGAATATTTAGGATCACTCAATCTGGCCAATATGGAAGGCGAGCAGGTTCTTGAAGAGTCTTCCGGCAATTACCACGCCAAAGAGAATGTTACTTCCGCTTTCTTCCGTTTCGACCAGAATCTCGGAAAGAAAATAAAGATGATGTTAGGACTCCGTATGGAAGCCACTCATATTAAATACAACGGCTGGAATTGGAACGTAGATGAAAACGAAGATGAAAGCCTCGAACCGACCGGTGATCATAAAAACAACTATGTCAACTGGCTTCCCAGCGTCTTATTCAAATACGATGTAAACGACGATTTCAAAGTACGCGCATCTTTTACAGAAACATTAAGCCGTCCCAAATATTCGGCATTGATCCCGTGCGTGAATATCAACCGTAGCGACAACGAGCTGGTGATGGGTAATCCTGATCTAACTCCGACTATATCCTACAACTTCGATTTAAGTGCAGATTATTACTTTAAAAGTGTAGGTTTGGTCAGTGCAGGCATTTTCTACAAGAAAATCAACGATTTCATTGTAGACCAGGTAATAGGAGATTATACCTACCAGAATAACGAATACAAAAAATTCACTCAGCCCAAAAATGCAGGTGATGCAGATCTATTAGGCGTAGAACTTGCTTACCAACGTGATTTCAGTTTCATTGCTCCCGCACTGAAATGTATCGGATTCTACGGCACATACACCTATACCCACACTAAAGTGAACAACTTTAACTTCGAAGGACGTGAAAATGAAAAAGACTTGTCTCTGCCTGGTTCTCCGGAACACACAGCCAACGCCTCTCTCTATTTCGAGAAGAAAGGATTCAACGTACGTCTCTCTTATAACTACGCCTCCAGTTTTATCGATGAAATGGGAGAAGTTGCCGCACTAGACCGCTATTACGATGCTGTCAATTACATGGACTTGAACGCCAGCTATACGTTTGGGAAGAAAATAAAGACTACGTTCTATGCGGATGCCACTAATTTGCTGAACCAGCCGTTGCGTTATTATCAAGGCGTCAAAGACCGTACAATGCAGTCGGAACACTATGGAGTGAAGATTAACGCCGGAGTAAAAGTCAACTTCTGATACAGGCTGATTTGTTCCTTTTAAACCAACAGTCCCTCAAAAATAAAATAATTGCATATATTTACAAACATCTAATATACAACAGAATATGAATATAAAGATTAAAGGTTTATTGATTCTAGCACTGATTTCCGTCTGTACATTCGCTCAGGCACAATTGACGGATTATTCTATATTTGATCAGAAGTTCAACTTCTACATAGCGAACGACTTGGGACGTAACGGATATTATGACCAAAAACCGATTGCCGAACTGATGGGTACGATGGGAGAAGAGGTCGGTCCCGAATTCGTCCTGGCTACCGGGGATATCCATCATTTCGAAGGAGTGCGCAGCGTGAACGACCCCTTATGGATGACCAACTACGAACTTATCTATTCTCATCCGGAATTGATGATTGACTGGTTTCCGATTTTGGGAAATCACGAATATCGCGGTAACACACAAGCTGTATTGGACTACACCAATATTAGCCGCCGTTGGACAATGCCCGACCGTTACTACACAAAGAGATTCGAAGAAGAAGGTGCAACCATCCGTATCATTTGGATTGACACGACTCCTCTGATTGAGAAATACCGCAAAGAGAATGATAAATACCCCGATGCCTGCAAACAGGATATCAACAAACAACTGGCATGGTTGGATTCTGTGCTGGCTAATGCCAAAGAAGACTGGATTATCGTAGCCGGACACCATCCTATCTATGCATACACCCCGAAAGAAGAAAGCGAACGGATGGACATGCAGAAACGTATAGACCCTCTCTTGCGCAAATATAAAGTAGATATGTATATCTGCGGACATATCCACAACTTCCAGCATATCCGCGTTCCGGAAAGTGACATCGACTATATTGTCAATTCCTCTGCATCACTGGCACGCAAAGTAAAGCCCATCGAAGGAACAAAATTCTGTAGTCCTGAACCGGGTTTCTCCATCTGCTCTATCAACAAGAAAGAACTTAATCTACGCATGATAGACAAGAAAGGAAATGTGCTTTATACAATCACCCGAAAGAAATAAGTTCTCTTAAAAAGATAAATTCTACTCTCAGAAAAAACACACGACATAGGGTGTCTCTTTCGTGATGAAAGGGACACTCTAACTATATATCTATCGGTCACAGTCATTTCGGCTTACTTTCTTGAGCAGCCTTATCTGTAGGACTTGTATTTCTCAAATCATCTTTCGGAATCGTCGTTTCATTACCATCTCGCATAGCCATATAATGCGGTGACATGATTTCAATACCCGCCTCATTAAATTTATCCTGAATATTCTGATGCAGGTTTGAATAAATCTGAGGCATTTTATCAGCTTCCTTGATATAAGCATTCACCTGATATACCGGATACCAGTCACTTAAAGAAGTTTCCAGAACAAACGGACGCGGGTCGTCCACTACACCGGGAGTATTCAATGCCGCATCAATCAACAATTCATTTACTTTCCGCCAAGGGATATCATAACCAATGGACACCTCAGAATGAATAATCAGCCCGTATTCACGTGCTGACGTGCTATAGTTCACGGTATGGGACGACATGACAAAAGAGTTGGGTACAGTGACCACCTCATTCTTAGGCGTACGGATACGGGTGACAAGCGGAGTTTTCTCAATAATGTTCCCTGTAGTATCATTCAACTGAATCCGGTCTCCTATCTTGAACGGACGCATATAAGTAATCACCAATCCGGCAATGATGTTGCCGATAACCGTACTCGAACCGAGTGAGACAATCAAGCCGACAAACACCGATATTCCCTGAAATACTCCGGAGTTGGAACCCGGCAAGTAGGGATAAATCATCGCAATCATAAAGGCATAGAGCAGGAAACGGATAATATGGAACGTCGGCATTGCCCAATCCGGATAAAAGCCGTTGATCTTAAGACGCCCTCCCTCTACTTCACGTGCCAGATACAACACGAAACGCACCAGATATTTCACTGCATACCAGATCACAATAATGGTAAACAGTTTAGGAATGTAGTCAATGATACCAACAAAGATTCCACGAATCGGATTCCAGATATAACCGAGCAGACGATAAGCCAACCCTTCCGTCTGTGGGAAAATAATAAAAATTAGCGGTACGGTAAACAGTAATTGTAATCCCATAAGGATATACCGCCCTACACTGGCTAGAAAGACTAACAGATTCGCCTGCTTCTGTGCGTCCAACAATTCATATCCCTGAATCGACACCGGTTTTATCTTCGTATCTTTCAAGCGCAGGATGCGTACTTTCAACTTACGGAACAGCCAATTGGTAAGACGGAACAAAAAATACTGGCCCACAATCACCAATACAAAATAGAGAATACGTTTTGCCATTCGCCAAATCCCGTGTTCCGCCTTCATCTCGTGCAATTTGTCAACAACGTTCTGTCGTCTCTCATTCGCCAAAGAATCACGGGAAACGCCCTCCCATAAAGCGTCCTGATCCGTAAGGGACAGCAACACCTTATTGCCATACATCAAATCGGAAACAATATCTGAATGGTCTACAGAAACCGAATCGGGACGAAGATTGAAGCGCCTTCCCAGTTCTTCAATGGCGCTACCGGTCATTTGCGCCCTTTGTTGAGGAGTATACCCACCCCGTTTTGTATAAAGATAAAATAAAGTATCGCCATCCGCCACTACAGGGATGCCTTTGGTAAACTGACGCAAAGAATCGATGCGTTGTCGTTGCTGGGCATACTTCACCGAATCGGCTGCGGCCATCTGAAGCTTCATCTGTTCCATCTCCATCCGCATATTCGCCTCATTAAGCCGGGCAGTCTCCAATGTCTTTTGCAAATTTGCCACATAAGCAGAGTCCGATTCCTGCTTCATAGAAGCATGTACACCGGTTATACTATCCCCCGCAAATATCTTTTTGACAGCCTGCTCCAACTGCGCCTGTGCCCCAATTGTTGCAAAAGACATCAACAATATCAGCACCAACCGCTTTATTTTATTTATTTCCATATTCTACTATTCAAATGATTACAAATTAAGGTCAATCCACTTCTTTACTAAAACAGAGCAAACATACGGATTGTTTTTGACATTACAATTCCTAAATTGATTATCTTTGCAATTCAAACGGAAAAAGCTATGAATATATTATTTCTTATAGGAGGACTTATCCTCATTCTTCTAGGTGCCAACGGATTAACAGATGGCGCCGCCTCAGTAGCCAAACGCTTTCGCATTCCGCCTATCGTTATCGGGCTTACTATTGTCGCATTCGGAACTTCTGCCCCAGAACTGACGGTCAGCGTTTCTTCCGCTCTCAAAGGCAGTGCGGACATCGCTATCGGTAATGTAGTGGGAAGCAATATTTTCAATACATTGATGATCGCAGGCTGCACCGCCCTATTTGCCCCGATTGTCATCACCCGTAATACGCTCAGAAAAGAAATACCGCTCTGCATACTCTCTTCAATCATTTTATTGGTTTGTGCCAACGATGTCTTTCTGGATAAGGCATCAGAGAATATTCTAAATAGAGTAGACGGTCTGTTATTGCTTTGCTTTTTCGCCATCTTTATGGGATATACATTTGCTATAGCTTCCTCTGGTCCTTCCAAGCCTATAACGGACAATGCACAGTCAGCCGAGCACTTCACCGAAGAAGAGGAAATCAAATCGCTCCCCTGGTGGAAATCCACTCTATATATCATCGGCGGTCTGGCTGCACTTATATACGGAGGACAGTTATTTGTCGATGGAGCCACCGGTATTGCCCGCAGTCTGGGAGTCAGTGAATCGATTATCGGCCTGACTTTGGTAGCGGGAGGCACCTCTCTGCCCGAACTTGCCACTTCCATCGTTGCCGCATTGAAGAAAAATCCGGAGATTGCCATCGGTAATGTAATAGGAAGCAATCTTTTCAATATCTTCTTCGTATTGGGATGCAGTGCAAGTATCACCCCGCTCCATCTTAGCGGAATTACTAACTTCGACTTATTCACATTAGTAGGTTCCGGTATCCTGCTCTGGTTTTTCGGGCTATTCTTCGCTAAACGAACGATTACACGGATAGAGGGAAGTATCATGGTGGCTTGCTATATAGCTTATACATTAGTATTGATTTACAATACCTAAACCATCCGTCAATTTTTGGCAGCTCATCCCCTGTACACAGTTTTTGCCGTCCTGCGCGTTGTAATTTAAAGATTATCACGTATCTTTGCTTCCTGAATCATAAATACGAGATATGGCTATTACAATCAAGAAAGTCTCTACGAAGAGAGAACTTAAGAAATTTATTCGTTTCAATTACAGGATGTATAAGGATAACCCCTATTCCGTGCCCGACCTGTATGACGATATGCTTAACACATTCAACAAGAAGAAAAACGCAGCGTTCGAGTTCTGTGAAGCCGATTACTTCCTCGCCTACCAAGACGATAAGATAGTAGGGCGTGTAGCCGCTATCATCAACAACCGCGCTAACGAAAAATGGGGTTCCAAGAACGTCCGTTTCGGATGGATTGATTTCATCGACGACCCGGAAGTATCCTCCGCACTGATAAGAACCGTAGAAGATTGGGGGAAGGAACGGGGCATGACTCACATTGTCGGACCTCTCGGATTTACCGACTTCGACGCGGAAGGTATGCTGGTGGAAGGTTTCGACCAACTCAGCACGATGGCTACCATCTACAACCATCCCTACTATCCGGTACACATGGAGAAACTCGGTTTCGAGAAAGATGCCGACTGGGTAGAATACAAAATCTACATACCGGAGGCCATCCCCGACAAACATAAGCGTATCTCCGAACTGATTCAACGCAAATATAACCTCAAGATAAAGAAATATACCTCCGGAAAGAAAATAGCCAAAGACTACGGACAGAAGATATTCGAACTGATGAACGAAGCTTATAGTCCCCTCTACGGATATTCACCTCTGACCCAAAAGCAAATCGATCAGTATGTAAGAATGTACCTGCCTATTCTCGATTTACGCATGGTAACCCTCATCACCGACGCCAACGACGAACTGGTCTGCGTAGGAATCTCCATGCCATCCCTTGCCGAAGCCCTGCAAAAGTCGCACGGGCGGTTGTTGCCTTTAGGATGGTTCTATCTGCTGAAAGCATTATTCATGAAACGCCGTGCCAAAATGCTTGATTTACTACTCGTTGCCGTGAAACCCGAATATCAGAATAAAGGTGTTAACGCTTTGTTATTTTCCGATTTAATTCCGGTTTATCAGAAATTAGGTTTTATCTTTGCAGAAAGCAACCCCGAACTGGAACTGAACGGAAAAGTCCAGGCACAATGGGATTACTTTGAGACTCAACAACATAAGCGCCGCCGTGCGTTCATCAAAGAGATAAAATAAAAAAACAGCTATGGAAGAGAACGAATTGATACCTGTAGACAACAACAATGCAGTAGAGTACACTGACGACAACATCCGCCACCTGAGTGACATGGAACATGTCCGCACACGTCCCGGTATGTATATCGGTAGACTGGGCGACGGTGCGCATGCCGAAGACGGAATCTATGTCCTCCTGAAAGAAGTAATTGACAACAGTATTGACGAGTTCAAAATGCAGGCCGGTAAGAAAATCGAAATCATTGTCGAGGAGAATCTTCGTGTCAGCGTTCGCGACTACGGACGAGGCATTCCGCAAGGAAAACTGATCGAAGCTGTCAGTATGCTGAATACAGGCGGTAAATACGACAGCAAGGCTTTCAAAAAGAGTGTCGGACTGAATGGAGTCGGTGTAAAAGCTGTCAACGCCCTCAGTTCCCGTTTCGAGGTACGAAGCTACCGCGACGGCAAGGTACGTATCGCCACTTTCTCCAAAGGAGAATTGCTGACGGACGAGACACAGAGCACCGAAGAGGACAACGGAACTTATATCTTCTTCGAACCGGACAATACATTATTCCTGAATTACAGCTTCAAACCCGAATTTATCGAGACAATGCTGCGCAACTACACGTATCTCAATACGGGACTTGCCATCATTTATAACGGACACCGCATTCTGTCGCGCAACGGTCTGGTAGACCTTTTGAACGACAACATGACGGCAACCGGACTTTACCCGATCATCCATCTGAAAGGGGAAGATATCGAAATCGCCTTCACTCATACCGGACAATACGGAGAAGAATACTACTCTTTCGTCAACGGCCAGCATACTACTCAAGGAGGTACGCATCAGAGTGCTTTCAAGGAGCATATTGCCCGTACCATTAAAGAGTTCTTCAACAAGAACATGGACTATACCGATATCCGCAACGGATTGGTTGCCGCCATTGCCGTCAATGTGGAAGAACCGATCTTCGAGAGCCAGACCAAGACCAAACTGGGTTCTACCAATATGGCTCCCGGTGGTATCACGGTCAACAAGTATGTAGGTGATTTCATCAAGCTGGAAGTCGATAACTTCCTGCACAAGAATGCGGACATAGCCGAAACGATACAACAAAAGATACAGGAGTCGGAAAAGGAACGTAAAGCCATCGCAGGCGTGACGAAACTTGCCCGCGAACGTGCGAAGAAAGCCAATCTTCACAACCGCAAGTTACGTGATTGCCGCATTCATCTGAACGACCCGAAAGGAAAAGGACTGGAAGAAGAATCTTGCATCTTTATCACTGAGGGAGACTCAGCAAGCGGCTCCATCACCAAAAGCCGTGACGTGACTACCCAAGCTGTATTCAGCCTTCGCGGTAAACCGTTGAACTCGTTCGGACTGACCAAGAAGGTAGTTTACGAAAATGAGGAGTTCAACCTCCTCCAAGCTGCCCTTAATATAGAGGATGGTTTGGACGGGCTGCGTTACAACAAGGTAATCGTAGCAACCGATGCCGATGTGGACGGTATGCACATCCGCCTGCTGATGATTACTTTCTTCCTGCAATTCTTCCCCGATCTCATCAAGAAAGGGCATGTATATATCCTGCAAACTCCTTTGTTCCGCGTACGCAACAAGAAGAAGACCATTTATTGTTATTCTGACGAAGAACGTATCAACGCCATCGAAGAGCTAAGCCCGAATCCGGAAATCACCCGATTCAAAGGTCTGGGAGAGATTTCGCCGGACGAATTCAAGCACTTTATCGGTAAGGATATGCGTTTGGAACAGGTAACTTTGCGCAAGACGGACGCAGTAAAAGAACTGCTTGAATTCTACATGGGTAAGAATACTATGGAACGACAAAACTTTATTATAGACAATCTGGTTATAGAAGAAGACTTGGCATCATGAGAAAAGCAATATTTCCGGGTACATTCGACCCCTTCACCATCGGACATTATTCGGTAGTGAAACGTGCACTTACCTTTATGGACGAAATCGTGATAGGAATCGGTATCAATGAGAACAAAAATACGTACTTTCCCATTGAAAAAAGGGAACAGATGATCCGGGAACTCTACAAAGACGAGCCTCGTATACAAGTAATGTCGTACGACTGTCTGACTATTGATTTTGCACAGGAAGTAGGCGCTAAGTTTATCGTTCGTGGCATTCGTACGGTGAAAGACTTCGAGTACGAAGAGACAATTGCCGACATCAACCGTAAGCTGGCAGGCATTGAAACCATCTTACTTTTCACTGAACCCGAACAGACTTGTGTCAGCTCCACGATTGTACGCGAATTATTAACTTACAACAAAGATATCAGCCAGTTTATTCCCGAAGGAATGGTGATAAGTTGAGAGTTGAGAATGGAGAGTTGAGAATGATGTAGACGTATCCGGCAATTATATTATAATATAAGGTAAGATTATGAATAGAATGAAAATATACGTCCTCTTAGTTTGTTTGGGGACAATACTTACAGTACAAGCTCAGAACTTCGGTTCGGCTGCTATGCGTAAGTTGCAAATGGCAGAGTTTGCAATCTCCAATTTCTATGTGGACAAAGTAGATGAAGACAAGTTGGTAGAAGAAGCCATCATCAAAATGCTGGCACAACTTGATCCGCACTCTACTTATTCGGATGCAGAGGAAGTGAAGAAGATGAACGAACCACTTCAAGGTAACTTCGAGGGTATCGGAGTGCAATTCCAGATGATAGAAGACACCCTGCTGGTGGTGCAACCTGTCAGCAACGGACCTTCCGAGAAAGTCGGCATCCTTGCCGGTGACCGTATCGTTGCGGTCAATGACAGCGCCATTGCCGGAGTGAAAATGAGTACGGAAGATATTATGAAGCGCCTTCGTGGTCCGAAAGGTTCGAAAGTCAATCTAACAATCGTTCGTCGTGGCGTGCAAGACCCTTTATTGTTTACAGTGAAAAGAGACAAGATACCTATCCTTAGCCTCGATGCCTCCTATATGATTCAACCTAAAACGGGTTATATCCGCATCAACCGTTTTGGAGCAACCACTGCCGAAGAATTCAAAAAAGCAATGACAAGTCTTCAGAAGCAAGGTATGAAGGATATGATTCTCGACCTGCAAGGAAACGGAGGTGGTTATCTCAATGCAGCCATTGACCTTGCTAACGAATTCTTGGGACAAAAAGAACTGATTGTATATACCGAAGGCAGGACCGCCAAGCGTAGTGATTTCTATGCCAAAGGTAACGGAGACTTCCGTAATGGCCGCCTCATCATATTGGTAGACGAGTATACAGCTTCCGCCAGCGAAATTGTCAGCGGTGCGGTACAGGATTGGGACAGAGGAATTATTGTAGGCCGCCGTTCTTTCGGCAAAGGCTTGGTGCAACGTCCTATCGATTTGCCGGATGGTTCCATGATTCGTCTGACCATCGCCCGTTACTATACTCCATCGGGACGTTCTATCCAAAAGCCGTATGGCAGTACGGTCGATTACAACAAAGACCTCATCGACCGTTTCAATCATGGTGAACTGATGAATGCCGACAGCATTCACTTCCCGGATTCATTAAAGGTACAGACTAAGAAACTAGGACGTACTGTGTATGGAGGTGGTGGTATCATGCCCGATTATTTCGTACCAATCGATACGACATTGTATACGGATTATCACCGGAACCTGGTAGGCAAAGGGGTTATCATCAAATTTACCATGCAGTTTATTGAGGGACACCGGAAAGAATTAGCTAACAAGTATAAGAAGTTCGAATCATTCAACGAGAAGTTTGTCATTGACGATAATATGTTGGCTACTTTGCGGGAGATGGGCGAGAAAGAGGGTGTGAAGTTCAATGAAGAACAATATCAGAAAGCACTCCCACTTATCAAAACGCAGCTCAAAGCACTGATTGCCCGCGACCTTTGGGATATGACCGAATATTTCCGGGTAATGAACACAACGAATGAAAGTGTACAAAAGGCTTTGGAAATACTGAATTCGGACGAATACGGGAAGAAGTTGAAATAAACAAGGACTTCTTCTCTCCTATATAAAAAAAATCACTTTTCTCTATCACCTATCACCGACGGCAATCAAACACCTTATTCATCGGGGTTTCCGGCGGTGATAGGTTGTTTTTTAACCTATCACCACATCTGTCACCTATCACCGTTCAGTCACTCCACCAACCACCGTTCAATGTTGCGCTGTTCGTCACTGAAGCTTACACCTATTTTATATAGTGTCCGTGAATCGGAAGCAAAAGCGTCGGCATACCCTTTCTCATTGATTTGTGCCAAAGCCTCCTCAGCAGTAGCCCCCTGCTTGAACTCCATCACATAGATAAACTTATCCGTTTTCAAGAAACTCTTCGTTGCCGATAGCCTGCAACATAGGTTTGTCGTATTCATCCACGAGGATGGCGACACGGTGACCGGTCTGCTCCACCGCACGCTGTACGATTCCTTTAAAGCGGAGGGCAAGAGTCGTTTCACTAGGCCCCTTACCATACTGTTCCTCCCAAGCACTCAAAGCATTATCCAATATTTTGTCCAGACTGTCCGGTGCATCATACTTCCCGATATTCAAATCCAGATGCAATACGGGAAGAATTACTCAAACAAGCGGAAATCATTTGCTTTTCTCCCTTATATAGTTTACCTTTGAGGCCGATATAGTCTATTCTTCACGGCCATGACAAATTCCTACCACAGCCGTGAGAAGATCCTACCACGCCCATGAAGAGATCTCGTCACGGCCGTGACAAACTAATGATAAAGGCTCCGGAAGACAACTATCCTTATACCTTAATCCAACAACAAAGGCAGGACAATGTATATATAAAGCCACTTGGCGGCAAACAGGCAGTAACTTGACAGGAAGTAAGCAGTAGCTCTACACCAAGCAAGCGACAGCTATATAACAATAAAAACAAAGATACAATGGCAATACAATTTGAATTGTACAAAACGCCCCACCCGAAGGATGAGGAAAACAAGGAAACATACCACGCACGTGTGGTCAACTTCCAACACATCGACACGGATTACCTGGCAAAGGAAATCCAAATGGCCACTTCTCTGACCGAAGGGGATGTAAAGTCGGTACTCGAATCACTGAGTCACTTCATGGGCTATCGTCTCCGCGAAGGAGAAAGCGTTCATCTGGATGGTATCGGTTATTTCCAGGTTAAGCTGAACAGCCAGGAGCCGATCACTTCGCCCAAGCTGAAAGCGAATCAGATGAAGCTAAAGGCCAACATCTGTTTCAAGGCAGACGCCAAGTTGAAAAGGTCTGTCAGTGTCGTCCATGTGGAGCGTAGCAAACTAAGAAACCATTCCGCTTCCCTTTCGAATGAAAAGATAGACAAGTTGCTGACGAATTACTTCAACGATAAACCTATGTTAACCCGCATCGATTTTCAAAGGTTATGCGGATTTACCTCCACCACAGCCGCCCGCCATATCAAACGACTGAAAGAAGAAAAGAAATTGAATAATATCCATACATATTATAATCCGATTTATGTACCAATGCCGGGATATTACGGCAAGGGGGAAATAAAAGAGGATGAAACAAATGCCATAAAGTAAAGACTATAATAGAATGAGAGATACCTTGCGGCGAGGTGTCTCTCAATTATTTATATCCCCCCATTCATAAGACCTACATTCAATTATTCTTATTAATCAAATTGATTACTACCTTCACCATCACGTCCTTTTCTTCCGTCCGGCTTTCAGCAATCATTAACGTAAGTGCTACGAGCGTATTGTTACCGATTAACTTCGAACCGTCAGATTTATACAGTATACCGTTCTTCTCCAGAAACCAAAGAAACAGAAAAGCGGCAATACGCTTGTTACCGTCACTGAACGAGTGATTCTTCACGACAAGATAGAAAAGCATTGCGGCTTTTTCTTCAATGCTTGGATAAAGTTCCTCTCCACCGAATGTCTGATAAATGGTGTTGATAGAGCTTTTGAACGACTGATCCTTTTCATTTCCAAACAAGTCACTACTTCCGAACTTTTTCTGCAAAAGGTGAATGGCTTCCATTGCTTCTTCATAGGTGGCACGAAATTCTTCAGTAGGAGTCGTGGAGTCTACTTCCAATTGCTGGTAATCGTATTTATCAAGCGTGTCCAGACCGTAAGTGTAATCGGTAATCACACGCAAGAGTCCATTGGCCTCATCCAGCGTCAATTGTTTGTGTTCGATGACGTTAGAAAGAAGACGTACGGTGCTCTTCAAGTCTGCCAGTTGGGCAGCTTTGACCTGCTGATTAATGGCGTAACCCTTAATCAGATAGTCCTTCAGGATTTTGTTCGCCCAGATACGGAATTGGGTGCCGCGTTGCGACTTTACACGGTAGCCGACAGAGATGATTACATCCAGATTATAAACGGCTGTCTCATATTGCTGGTCATTATCGCTACCCATATGTGCAAATTTTGCACACGTGATATCACGCTCCAACTCTCCTTCCCGATATACATTATTTATATGTCTACCGATGACAGTTCTATCCTTCTGGAATAAGTCTGCCATTTGCGCCTGTGTCAGCCACACCGTCTCATTCTCCAACTTCACATCAATGGAAGTTTTCCCATCCTTTGTCTGATAAATGACAATCTTTCCTCTATTGTCCATAAAATGCCTCCTTATTTACGCATTGTGTCCGTCCATTACCTTCGTAGCAATGGACGGACACACAAATGTACAGCTTTCAAAAAGAAATAAAGAATATAAAGCTGCTTTTATTAGTTGCTCTGAAGCGTTATTATAGAACGTGCCGGAATATGAACGATCTTTCCACTCTTCACTTTTCCTACCGGTAGCAAATTCTCCCCTTCTTTATCCGAAGTACGATAAACCTGCCATTGTGCATTCCCGACTTTTTCTTTATGAATAGAAAACTCTTTCTCTTCATTGGCATAGTTTATAACGACTATCACATACGTTCCATCCACGTTTTTGTAAGCAGAACACATCAATCCTTGCTGGTCAGTGTCACCATCGGGAATGAAAGCGTTTGTTTGATCGAAAGCTGAAACGGATAACCGGACTGCTCCCGGACGGATAAAACGGCTGTAATTGCCTAGAGCCCACATCAGTTTGGAATCTTCCACTCTGCCATCCAAGAAATTATCGTCCGTAGTATATTCACGAATCAGTCCGTCTTTATAATCACCGCCAATGGCACGCCACCATTGCCAGCTCTTTGCACCGGCATATACAATATCATGGTGAATGATACGGGCGACATAAAGAGCTGTCTTCATTGTACGGTCGAATCCATTTCCGCCTCCGATTTCTTCATCATTGCCCATGATGCAAGTCTCCGTCTGCCAAAAGTCAACATCATGTTTGTCTAATGTATCCCGCAACTGACTGCGGATATTGCGTAACTCACTCAAAGGAGTCGTTGTCCAATAGCTATGTCCCAGCATCAGTCGGGGAACGTTCGGAGTATCACCCAAATATGTGTCCACACTGTCCGGACAGAAGAAAGCCTGAATCTGATAACCACGTTGCCAGTCTGTCTCGTGCGTACGGAACATACAACGATAATCAGAAGATTCACTTACCAAAATCTGCGTATCCATATTCCGGTTCACAAATTCCCGGCTCAACAGACGGACAGTACGGGCTATTTCCCTGTTCGTTGCCGGACAACCTTCCTGTTTCGGTCCTACCCAGTTCCAGTGTCCGTCCGGTTCGTTGAAAGGACAGATGTAGTTGAACTTGATACCATCGTGTTGCTCTACCCCCTGCACTACATCGGCCAGAAAATGGACGTACTTTTCATAACAGTCCGGTTTCAGATTTGCCGTACCGCCGCGCCCCGTGTTTGTAGCCAAGCCGTTCTGCGTATAATGGACGGGAGGGGAATTGAGGAAAGCCAGAAATTTATCGACTCCACGCTCCTTCGCCAACTTCAGAAAGTTACGCTGCCCCTGTTGCTTGCTCCAATTGTAGGTCCCGTCCGGTTGCAAGAAACATTCGGCACGCATCCAAGGAGAAGCAATCTGACTGTCGTCACCTTGTTCCGCACTGCCTGCACCGACATTAAAACGCCAAAGAGACAAACCGATACCTTTGGGCTGTCCATTCGCATCATTCTCCGTACTGAACAGCCAGTCGGCTATCTGATTCTGCTTTTCCTCCGGCCAAAGTCCGATGAACTGCATACTCCAAGCGTCGGAAGCGCCGAAATAGGTCATTGTCTGGCAAGGACGGTCTGTTTCTATCTGGAAATGTATAGCAGGTTGTTTACAACCTGCTATAACCATACTAAAGAAGCCACAAAGAGCTATGATCTTTTTACCTTTCATAAATACCTAAAAGAACAGTTTCACTATTTCAAATCATAGACAACAGTTACTACGGATTTAGCTGGGATGTGCCCTACCAAATAATCCGGTTCCTGCTTCAAATCTTTAGCATTCGATGTTGTGTATTGGTTTACAGCAACTACTTCTTTACCGTCAAGTCCTTGAATTCCACATTCTATGTGTATAGATTCTGATTTTAAGTTAGTGTATACTACAACTACTCTATTCTTCTCAGGTGAAATATAGGCAGAACCAAAGAATTCCTCAGATTCTTCCGGTAAGTTGAGAGCGACACGTTGGAAATTAGGACGGATAAATAAACTATAATTCCCTAGTACCCATAAATTCTTACATGTGGCATAAACACCATTATTATGCAAATCACCATAATCCTCACCATCTTTTCCGTCTGCAGAAACACGAATTAGATAAAAGCGGCTTTTTTGGCTCCAACGTTCCTGACTGACACTTGTCCAATATGACCAGGAACGGACATTGGCAGTAGCCAAATCATGATGCAAAACTCTAGCCATAGAAAGTGCCAAATCCATATAGGAAGCGTCATCATAATTTTCATAGTTATCAAAATCGGTGGCAAGCATACTCCACTCCGTTTGATACAATTCCACCCCAAACTGTTGTGCTTTCTCATAAGCCTTCTCACGAGCGGTTTTCAAAGAGCTCCATGTCTTATCTGTATGGTAACTATGTGCACAAAGAATATTAGGAACATGTTTCAGGTTGCCTAAATAATATTTACCTTCTTCATTACCATTATAATAGTTTTTATAATCAGGATTAAAGTAATGATCAACCAAATTAGAATAATATCCGCCGGAATTAGTCGTATATATCGGCTCCCATTGTGACGCTTCACCTAGCAAAATATTCGTAGCCAAGCCCTTCTCTTCCAGTTTATCATTCAAGGCCGTAACCAGAATCTTTGTTTTTTCATGTGTATAGGAACATCCCTCTTGTTCAGCGTCTGCTCCGGGAGTTTTACTCCAGTCCACTTGCGGCTCATTAATCGGGCTGATCAACGGAATGTTATATCCCTGATCTACAAAATGTTTGGTTACAGTAGCCAGGAACTCTGCAAAATCTTCATAGTGTTCATCTTTCAAATTATTCTTTTCTTCATCTCGATTGCTGGATGCACCTTTAGTCGGGAAAGCCAATCCATTTTTTGTATACCACACCGGAGGAGTATTAGTAAACAGTACAAACGATTCGCAACCATATTCTTTTGCTTTCTGCATAAAATACTGCTGTCCGGCCTGTTTTGACCAATTATAACTTCCATCCTGATTCAAAAAACATTCTACACGGCGTTCATACTTATCGGGTATGCCACTGGCATCTCCCTGTTCTGACGAACCTCCTCCCACATTGACACGCCACATGGAAAGACCGATTCCTTCCGGACGCCCTTTACTATCAATATTACGCGAAAAAAGCAGTTTGGCGATTCCTTCCTTATTAGAATTACTCCAATACTTTCCTATAAAATCCATATCCCAGGCGTCTGAAGAGGCAAAGCCGTCAATTGTCTGGAAGACCTGGCTCGCATCCACATTAGTAGTCATATTCTCGTCAGCTTCCAAACTTACCGTATAGGCAGGCTCGAAAGACTTATCATCACTACAAGAAAAGGCTGCCAAGCAAAATAAACTTGCAAGTATATATTTACTTTTCATAAACTTATATCTTTTTATTTTTGAAAACTATATTAATAACCCGGATTCTGTACGATACTTCCATTGGACATTGTAACCTCGGAAGTCGGTATCGGGAATAACTCGTCACGTCCTTCTTTGAAAGTGATACCTTTGTTACTGTTCTCTATCTGGTTATTCTTTTCATCATTATCAGTAGACTGTTCCAGATTATATTTCACGAATGTTCCATTTGTTCCCATAACGTTGCAAATAGCTGCTTTTCCATTGTCGTCTTTCCAACGGCGAAGATCAAACAAACGGTTGTTTTCCAAAGCCAACTCCAAACGGCGTTCCAAACGAATGGCATCACGTAAAGCTGTCCCCGAAGCTGTTACTTCGGGCAAGTCAACACGCCCACGTACTTCATTCAATGCCCATCTGGCTTCCCCATCGTTCCCCAACGCATTCTCTACTTCCGCATACATTAATAATACATCTGCATAACGCAATAAACGGTAGTTCAACGGGATATGAGGCGCATCATACGGTTTCGGACGTTTACTTACAGGAATATACAATTTACGGGTAACGCGGGGTGACTTGTGCTCTTCCGGTTTCACCGTATACGAAGTGACATCGGGATCGCCTTGAACAGCCTCTTCATGCTTGATAATAGTCCACTTCCGACGTTCATCGTCGCCTGCATCTTTGAAAGCTTTCTCCAAATGGCTGGTCGGAAGCCCCCAAGCCCATCCGCCATCATTACGTGAACCGCAGACAACAGAAATACGTTCTCCCAGATTATAGGAAATATCACTGTTCGTTTGTACTTCAAACAAAGATTCTTCACTGTTATTGTGATCCATACTCCAAACATCTCCAAAATTCTTCAACAATTTGTATTCCGGAGTATTACCGGAGAATTCACCTCTACAAGTAAGCTCTTGCAACAACTTTTCAGCCTCTGTGTATTTTTCCTGATACAAATAAACCTTTGCCAGCAATCCTTGTGCAGCACCCTCGGTAACCCGTCCCAAATCATTGGCTGCATACTCACTACGCTTTGGCAACGCCGGGATGGCTTCTTTTAAATCACGTTCTATCTGTTCATAAGACTGCTCAATGGTGGCTCTGGTAATGCCAACCACCTCACTCGGCAATTTTAGTCCGATAACCAAGGGAACACCACCAAAGTTTCTTACCAGATCAAAATATTGAAAAGCACGCAAAAATTTTGCTTCTGCCACATAACGGTCACGCAATGATTCATCGGTAAACTCCACAGCCGGAATACGATCGATTGCAACATTACATCTCAAGATGCCTTTGTATCTGTATTGCCAGAAGTTTTGGCAACAGTTTCCTGCCGAGTACGTATTACCCGTATAATGTGCCAAGTCACGATATTCACCCGGATCTTGTGTCGTATTTCCCATCCACATATCATCCGTACACATATCTCCGGCTAAATAAAACTTTTGTATCTGCCACCAGTCGTCATAAAAAAGAGATTGATAACAGCCTGTAACCTGTTGTTTACATTCATCCTCTGTCTTGAAGTATTCACTCAAATCCTGTTGTCCTCTAATAGGTTCCTCCAGAAAATCGGAACATCCGGTAAACGCTAAAGAGAAAGCGGCTATTGAAAGCCCTATCATATATTTTTTCATGGTCTTTTTTACTTAAAAATGTCATTAGAAATTCATGTTCAATCCAAAAAGATAAGTGCGCGGATTAGGATATCCTGCCCAGTCAATACCGGATTCCATCACTTTTCCTTCGCTACCTAAAGAAGCGGCTTCCGGATCCATGCCTGAATATTTGGTAATCGTGAACGGATTCTGTGCGGAGAACGACAATCTCAAGCCAATATTCTTGGTCCAACGTTTGGGCAAAGTATATCCGATCTGAAGCAACTTGCAACGTAAATAAGAGCCATCTTCTACAAAGAATGTAGACGGACGTTTATAGTTCATATTAGAATCATTGGCGGACAAACGGGGTAAAGAATAGCTGGTTCCTTCTCCGTGCCATGCACTGTTATAAGCTCCGGCATATACATTTTCACCACCGGCTCCGGAATACCGTCCTTTCGTCGTGTTGAAAACGTCATTGCCGATAGTACCGTAGAAATTGGTTACGAAATCAATATTCTTCCATGCAACACGGGCATTGATTCCCACCATCAAATCCGGAAAAGCAGAACCAATATATGCTTTGTCCTTGTCATTCAATTCACCGTCATGATTCAAGTCTCTAAAACGAATATCGCCCGGTACGGCATTAGGCTGTATTATCTTTCCATATTCATTGGTATGGGCATTAATCTCGGTTTGATTCTGGAAAATCCCGTCTGCAATATAGCCATAGAAACGACTGATTTCACCACCTTCTTCATTACGGATGATATAGTCACCGTTGAAAGAACCTGCGTAGATCGGAGAATCTCCACCTAACAATGTCACTGCTTTATTCTTCACAGAAGATAAGTTAACTCCCACTGCATAATCCCAGTCACCTTTATGGTCAGCCCAGTTAATAGAGAGTTCCCATCCGGTAGCTTTCATCTTACCAACGTTCTCCCACATTTGTCCATTCCACATCGGATAACCTAAAATCAGCATATTGTCCTTCTTCAGCAACATATCATGAGATTTCTTCTGGAACCAGTCGGCAGTCACTGTCAAGCGATTATTCAAGAAAGCCATATCAACCCCCACGTTGAAGTCTTCCACTGTTTCCCAACGAAGAGATGTATTTCCGATAGAGCCGACACTAGTACCTACGATACGATCTGCGTTCGGACCAAATACATAGTCAGCCGCTCCGATGGTAGACTGATAAGCAGAGTTGTCAATATTTTGATTACCAACACGCCCCCAACCTGCACGGAACTTCAGATTATTTATGACAGACTGGTTCTTCATGAATTCTTCACCCGACACCCGCCAAGCAGCAGATACAGCAGGGAAAGTAGCGTACTTATTACCTTTCATAAATTTGGAAGAACCGTCCACACGAACCGAAGCAGTCAGATAATAGCGGTCATCATAGTTATACATTACACGTCCTAAATAGGAAATCAATGAATAATACTCATTGACACCGTCTGCCTGTGGGTTCTCAGTACCTGCTTTCACATAGTGCAATAGTTCGTCGTTAGTCGGGATTCCGTCTCTTGACCCATTCAACCAATATGTTTGAAAACGTTCCATTGTATAACCACCCATCAAGTTCAAATTATGCTTCTCTTTGAAAGTAGCCATCCAAGTCAAGGTGTTCGTCCAGTTCCAGTCTACCCAATTCTTCATTTCACGCTTAGCAGTACTGACTTCGGAACGTTCTAGGTTATCAATGGAGAATGTCGGAATAAATTCATCAGAAAGGCGGAAGCGGGCATTCACACCAAACTGGCTACGGAATACCAGTCCTTTGATAGGTTCAATACTGACAAACGGATTAGCCAATAAACCATATTCGTCACTATGCTTTGACATACGTGCCATTTCTGCCACCGGATTCCATACCTCGCTATTATTGGAACGGGCATAGTTGTTAAATTCATTATCAGTCCACTCTTCTTCAGGAATCATCACAGGAGTAGTAGGGTCCATATTCATTATGTTACCGAGCAGATTGGGGGTATCTGTCCAGTTCTCATATTTAGGAGAAATATCAATCCCTGCTTTCACCACTTTATTAAAATTGTATTCCATACTGAAACGTGCCGTTAACTTCTGCCAATTACCAATATTATATTGCGAGTCCTGCCCATAGTATCCGATACTTGCCGAATAAAGCAGTTTATCAGATCCACCTGTAAAACTAAGATTGTAGTTATGAACCAAAGCGGTTTTACGCATACTTTCATCCCACCAGTCTGTTCCTTCAGCATCTGTGATATGCTCTTTTCCACTATACACAGGTTCATTCCGGTCGTTGATATAACGGGCTTTCTGCACATATTCGTACTCTGAGGCCTTTGCCATATCCGGTTTTTCTAATGTTTGAAAACCTGCCGATGCAGAGAAAGAGAACTGAGTCGCCCCCTTCTTTCCCTTACGGGTGGTAATCAGAACAACACCATTAGAACCACGAGTACCATAAATAGCGGCAGCAGAAGCATCTTTCAACACTTGCATAGTCTCAATGTCGTTCTGGTCAAGAAAGTTAATATTATCGCCAACCGGCATTCCATCAACAACATAAAGAGGATTGGAACCATTCACAGTAGTTACACCACGAATAATAACACGGGGGGTAGCTCCGGGACTACCTCCACCGGCAATCTGTACACCATTAATTTTACCCTGTAAAGAAGTCATGGCATTTCCTGAGCTTAGCGTTTTCAATTCATCTCCTTTGATGGCGGCGATAGAACTGGTCAAGTCACTCTTTTTCACTGCGCCATAACCGATAACAACGACTTCATCCAATGCCTGAGTATCATCACTCATCACTACATTAATCACAGTGCGGCCATTGACTTTGATTTCCTGAGTTTTATAACCAATCATAGAAAATACAATGGTGGCATCTTTCGCTACATTATTCAATGTATAGTTACCATCCAAGTCTGTTACAGTACCATTTGTTGTACCTTTCACCAGCACAGTAAGACCGATCATAGGTTGTTTATCGCTTGCTGCAACAGCATTACCTGTCAGCTTTACCTGCTGGGCGTATACGCCCAGCGTAAAGAACGATAATAGTAGAATTAAATATCGTTTCATGTCTTTATAGTATTATGTAAATTATTCTTTAGGATATAGTTTAGAGCGGAGAAGATGGGTATCAAACTCAAAAATATAGGTACCGGCCTTCACAGATATTTTAGGATTATCTCCACCATTCTTCACATTACTGGCAAAGCCTGTACTAGTAGAACCATTCCAACGCCAATACGGTTCCAACCATTTATTTCCAAATGGATCATAAGGAGTTATTGTACATTCAAAACTACCTTTATCTTCCGCAATACATTCTGCAGTAAACAAATATGGATTATCCGCATCCTGAACTAGCTCCAATAGTTGATTTGTACTCCAAGACATTCCTTTAAAGCCAGTACCAGCCAATCCTATCCGGAACGTAAATGTCTCATCATCTATTGTTAATTCCTTACCAATCTCTAAAGGTTCATCTCCTTTGTCTCTAGGATTATAAGCAACCACTTTATACTCGTCGGTCTCTGTATTAAAAGTGATTTCATAATATCCCTTACCAGGTAAATAAATAGGCTGAATATTATCTGAAATATTCGTTAAATAACCAGGCCTGGTCTTATCATCTCCAAAGCAAATATTATAATTAGATGGTATAATAGAAGAATATTTATTTGCCAAGAAACGAATAGGGGTATTTTCACTTTTTGAGTAATAACATGCCTTATACTCAAAATTATCTGTCCGTTCGATTAACATAGGAACTCCAAAAATATCAGAAGAAAGCTTCTTCGTATCAGTACCTTCAAAATCTACTAAATACATCTTCTCATAATTCTGTACTTTTGAAACCAATACAGCACGCTCTACTTCCTCCACATTACCCAGTAAATCGACCGCACGTATCAACATCTTATAAGTACCTGATTTATCAGAAGGAAAGTCTATATTCTTGTTATATTTTAATTCCAGCAATGTAGTTTCATCAGCTTCCTGCCTGTCATTGATTTCCAAATCAGGAATGTTCACTTCAACATAATCAAGTCCTTTATCATCCGTAGCTGTAAATCTCACAGCCAAAGAGGTGCTCTCTGATAATACTAAACTTGCATCTCCCGATGGAGTAATTGATTTCAACTCCGGTTTTGTATAATCACCGTCCATCGTAATCAAAACATTATTCTCAGATACACGTCCTCCCAAATCAGTCACTGCCACTTTTACCGTGAAACTATCACCTTCCGTTTTTGCCGGAATAGTGAAACCATAATTCAAATCATATTCATACAAAGGTTCTGAATAGATAGATGACAAATCAATCATCTTATCCAGATAGAGCTCGGAACACTTCAATTGGATAGAACGGATTCCATCTTTATCCGTAATCTTACCGGCTATTTTAAATTCATAGCCTGTCAATGTACGAACATGATCAGAAGTTAATTCTAAAGTAGGCGATTGCCCATCTACATCTTTATAGGCATCATCATCGCTACATCCGGAAAAGAAAGCTGCGGCTGAAAGAAAAGTCCATATAGCCGCGCCATACAACAAATTAGCTTTCATAATAATTAGTATTTAATGATTAATATTATCTTGGTACGACATCACACAAATAAAATATTTTGCGAATCGATATTGCAAATGTAACCCATTCTTCCTATAGAAACCGATAAAAATCATGCAGAGAAGCTACATAAATCATGCAATGCACGATTTACATACTCTAAATAAAATATTTATTTCTATTTTTGAGCCTGTAAATGAAACGAATAGGCACGAGTTATGAAAAAACACATTGCTTCCATTTTATTCTTGTCCTTGCTGTCCATCTTCCAGTCGGCAGCACAAACTTATTCCGTAAAGCGGTTGGGAATCGAACAAGGACTGTCTAATAATTATGTAGTCAGCATTACACAAGATAAACAAGGTTTTCTATGGTTTGCTACGGAAGAAGGGCTTAACAAGTTCGATGGGACCCGTTTCATCACCTATTATAAAAATGACCCGTCACAAAACAGTCAGGGAATCACCGGCAATGAGCTTAACCGGGTGTATGCCGACACTAAACGTCCTGTGATATGGATAGCTACCCAGCGTGACGGATTAAATGCCTATAACTATGACAAACAGGAATTCATCCCCTATCTGCACAATCCGGAGGATCCGCATAGTCTGATTACCAATGATGTAACGGATATCGCCCCTTCTACCCAAAGTGCAGACGGTCTGTGGATCAGCACCTATTATAGAGGTATAGAATATCTCGACATCAACAGCGGACAATTTACCCATTACAATAAAAACACGATTCCCGGATTGCCCGACGAACAAACATGGACCGTATTGGACGGAGGAGACGGGAATTTATATATCGGCCATGTTAGCGGCGGTTTTAGCATTCTCTCGCTGAAAGACAAAAGTGTGAAAAACTTCCGACACGAGCCGGATAATCCGATGAGTCTGCCCGGAAATGATGTACGATGTCTCACCAAAGACACAAACGGGAATATCTGGCTGGGAACAGACAAAGGACTGGCTCTCTTCAACGCTGCCGATAGCAACTTTATCACCTTCAGGAATAACAAAAACGACAAGCACGAAGCCTTATGTAACCGCATACTCGCCATCAAACAACTAAATGACAGCAAACTATGGATAGCCTCCGAGCTGAATGGCATTACCATACTGGATCTAAAGCAAAGTATGTTTCTTTCACCGGACCAGATCTCCCTCGAATATATACAAGAAGGAGATGATAACCGAAGTCTCTCCAATGCAAGTGCCCGATGCATATTCCAAGATTCTTTTGACAATATCTGGATAGGGACGTGGGGAGGAGGAATCAATTTCATCAGCAGTACCCCTCCTTTATTCACAACATTGAGCTACTCTCCCATTCCCGGCAATGAGAACAGCCTGAACAACAAAGTGGCAAGCAGTCTTTGCACAGACAGACAAGGACGGGTGTGGATCGGTACGGACGGAGGAGGAATCAATGTATTTGAAGGGGACAAGCGCACCGCTATCTATAAAAAAGAAACCGGAGAAATTCCTTCAAATTTTATACTCACTTCCCTGCAAGACTCGAAAGGCAACTTATGGTTCGGTTCTTTCCAAGGAGGAATCAGTTACTATGACAGCCGCAACAGAACTTTCCGTTCCATCTCTCTGATGGGACAATCCAATCAGGATGTCCGTACAATCTACGAAGACTCCCGACATAATATCTGGGTAGGATACAGTGGAGGAATCATCGTACTGAATCCTCTGAACATGGAAATCATCCGGCATTATCATACGGGAAACAGCGAATTGCACAGTAACTTTGTACGTGCCATCGCACAGGATGAGAAAGGCCGGTTCTGGATCGGTACTTTCGGAGACGGACTTGGAGTATACAGTCCGGACCTGCAATTGATTCAAACCTTCGTACAAAGGGAAGGTTTCTGCTCCAACACCATCAACCAGATCATACAAGACAGACAGAAAAGAATGTGGGTGGGGACAGGAGAAGGACTGGTATGCTTCCCGTCAACCGACGCACTGACCTATAAAACTTACCAACGGAAAGATGGCTTACTCAATACCAATATTTGTGCCATAACGGAAGATAAGAAAGGTAATATCTGGTTCAGTAATAATAAAGGAATCAGTTGTTACGTCACGGATAAAAACTGCTTCTACAATTACGGTCATTCGGACGATGTCCCGGCAGGCAGTTTCTCAAGCGGCTGCGTAACGCAAAACAAGAACGGACTGATTTATTTCGGTTCAATCAACGGAGTATGTTGTTTCGATCCGGATATCACCATGAACGACCAAGCCAATCCGTCGGCTATCATCACTGAAATGAAAGTACTGGGACGGTTGAGCAATCCCGAAAATAATGACCTGTTCATCAATGTATCCAAAGGAGAACAGGTTGAACTGACCCATGCACAAAACAGCTTCGGGCTGACATTCAACGTACAAAACTACTCTCTGGTCAATCAAGTGGAATATGTGTATATGCTGAAAGGACTCGAGAATTCGTGGTACACGGTCAATGAAAACAATAGCGTGACATTCCGGAACATTCCTCCCGGAAAATATGAGTTTCTTATCAAAGCGCGCATTCACAACCAGGAATGGCCGGAAGAAGCCACCTCCCTGACTATCCGGATTAACCCGCCCCTCTGGCTCACCTGGTGGGCAAAGCTTATCTATGTCCTGATATCTGCCGGCATTGTATATCTAATCCTTCACGCATATAAGAAAAAGCTGGATCTGGAAAGCCTTTACACATTGGAAAAGAAGAATCACGAACAAGAACAGGAATTAAATCAGGAACGCCTGCGTTTCTACACCAACATCACACATGAACTACGCACACCGCTGACCCTGATTCTCGGTCCGCTGGAGGATATGCAAAAGGATACCTCACTCCCGGTAAAACAAGCTCAGAAATTGTCGGTCATCCACCAAAGTGCATTACGCCTGCTCAACCTCATCAATCAGATATTGGAGTTCAGAAAGACAGAGACACAAAACAAAAGGCTATGTGTCTGCAAAGGCAACATCGCCCCTTTGATCTATGAAATAGGTCTCAAATACAAAGAACTGAATCAAAAGACAAAGATTGATTTCCGAATTCAGATAGAAAAAGAAGAAATGCTTCTTTTCTTTGACAAGGAAATTGTCACCATCGTATTGGACAATCTGATTTCCAATGCCATCAAATATACGGAACAAGGATGTATTACCCTAAGCCTGTATCAGACCGTGCGCAATGAGGTGGCATATACGGAAATTAAAGTAAGCGACACGGGATACGGAATTTCCACTGAAGCGCTGCCACATATTTTCGACCGTTACTATCAGGAAAGCGGCAAACATCAGGCATCGGGAACCGGTATCGGTCTGGCTTTGGTAAAGAATCTCGTAGAGCTGCATGAAGGAGAAATCCGTGCAGAAAGTGTGCAAAACGAAGGCAGCACTTTCTACATCAGCCTCTTGACGGATAATATCTATCCCAACGCCTTGCACGCCGACTCTACCGAACCTGCGGCAAAAGAGGATACTGCTCAAGCAACGACCTCCGAAAACACTTCAGAACCTACAGTAGACAATGGCAAACCGATCTTGCTGATTGTAGAAGATAATGAAGAAATACAGAAATACATTGCCGAATCCTTCTCTGATTCTTTTGAGGTAATCACAGCCGATAATGGAGAAGAAGGAAAACAACAGGCGCTCAGCCACATCCCGGATATCATTGTCAGCGATATTATGATGCCTGTAATGGATGGTATTACCCTATGCCGGCAGTTAAAGGAGGATGTACGTACCAGCCATATTCCTATTATTCTGCTGACAGCCAAAGATTCGCTACAGGACAAAGAAGAAGGTTATGAAGTAGGCGCCGACTCTTACCTGACAAAACCGTTCAGCGCTTCTCTTTTGCGCAGCCGAATCAATAATCTACTCGAATCGAGAAAGAAACTGATTACCCAATTCCAAGCACAGCCTGTTCCGGGCAATCAGACGGATTTGAACGAGAAACGTATCATAATAGCCGAGGCTCTAAGCAAGCTGGATAATGAGTTTATTGAGAAAATAACTCTTTTAATCGAAGAAAACCTCTCTTCAGAGAAGATTGACATCACTTATCTTTCCGACAAGATGTGTATGAGCGGTTCCACTCTTTACCGGAAAATGAAAGCACTTACCGGACTTTCAACCAACGAATACATCCGGAAGGTGAAAATGCAGAATGCGGAACGGCTGTTGCTCGAAGGGAAGTTTAATATATCTGAAATTGCCTATAAAGTAGGAATGAACAGTACAGGCTATTTCCGCCAATGCTTCAAAGAAGAATTCGGTGTCTCACCCTCAGATTATCTGAAACAGATAAAGCAGGTATAAAAAACTAAATGCAGATTCTCGCAAAGAACTGATAATCAAATCTGCGAGAATCTGCGTTTAAATGACAATTACAGCCTACGACTCTACTCTTTATTCAATTCTTCAATCATGGCTTTAAGCAATGATTGGCTGTTATCCAACGGCAAATCTGTAGCCAAGTCCCAACTCATCATTCCTTTCAAGCCCTTCTCTTTCGCATAACGTGTCTTGACACGGATATTATCTTGCCCGTCGAACACATACACTTCTCCTTTATAATTTACTTCATTCTCTGCCGGACTCGTAATCAGCCCATTCTGCACAAAACTAAAATAAGCCTCAGTCTTTTTCGAGTTATCCTTTGTCACTCCATAAAAGGGAACTCCTGCCACCAGCTTCTCTTTCGGAATACCATATTTCAATACCATCTGTATATCCGAACAATATTTCTCTACCGGAAAACGAACCGGTGAAGGACCATAACATTGAAGTGAAATAAAATCAACGGCAGCAATCGCCTCCTTACTTATCTTATAAGAAACCGGATGCAGAGATACGCTGAGAATGTATTTATCGCCCAGCACTTCCCTCATCTTGAGAATAGCCAAACTGTAATCCTCATATTCTTTCACATTCTCTGCCCATTCAAAGTCCAGGTCAATGCCATCAAGCTTATTTTGTCGGAGCACTTTCTTTATATTTTTTGCAAATGCCGTACGGGCGGTTTCATCAGCCACCATCGCCTTCCACTCACCACCGGAAGCTCCAATCCGTACTTTCGCCTTCGTCCCTTTCACCTCAGCACGAATGGATTTTATCAATCCCTCCCAAGTTGTGACTCCTTTACCTTGAAATGCACGAGGGTTCTCAAAAGAGAGCGATCCGTCCTTATTGGGATGGACATTTAATAGAATAAGGTCGTCGCTTGCCCGCAGACTTTCAGTAGCGACACGTCCCCGGTTGTAGAAATTTCCACGCACATAAGAACTTACAAAAGATTTCTGTTGTGCATAAAGACATACACCGACCAACAGAAACAGAGAAAAGATAATCTTTCTAGGTATTAGCATAACGATTAATATTTTATGAGTTTCAACCACAAAAGTATGCACTCTCAGCATAAAATGATGTTCAAAAATTACTATATAACTTCCAATAATCAACAGAAAGAGCACAAGTTTACACAAAAAATCCTATCTTTGTTCCCTGATGATAATAATTCACGAATAAGACTGATGCCAGAAGATTCATTTTGCATACAATATAAGAATTGTACAGGGTGTCCCAGAGCTACAGAAAACACTCTTGTATATAAGAACTTACCCAAAGGAGAACACATTCCTAAGGATAAGTGTACGCAAAATTGTATGCTTTTCATGCTTAAAGGCGAATTACTTATCAATAGTGAAGAGTACCCGGGAAATACCCTACACGAAAAGCAGTTTATCCTACAGGCCATCGGGTCTAAAATAGAAATACTGGCTCTTACGGACGTTGAATACATCATATTCTGGTTCAACGAACTCCCTCTACTCTGCGAAGACCGTTACAATGAAATAAAAGATCAAGCGGAAGCACCCTTGACCTACACCCCTCTGGTGATGAGCGAAAAAATTCATTCCCTTATCAGCAGTATGCCCGACTTCCTCAATGAAGAATCTCCCTGCAGCAAATATATCGAACTGAAATGTAAGGAATTGGTATTCCTGATTACCAATTTCTATCCGCTACCTCAATTAAAGACTTTCTTCTACCCGATCAGTACTTATACGGAGAGCTTCCAATACTTCGTGATACAAAATTACAGTAAGGTGAAAAGTGTGGAAGAATTTGCACATCTGGGAGGTTACACAACCACGACCTTCCGCCGACTCTTCAAAAATATGTACGGAATCCCCGTATACGAATGGATACTGGAGAAAAAACGGGAAGGCATTCTGGATGACCTCCAACACACTAATATGCGAATCACAGAGATATGTAACCGATACGGATTCGACTCTCTGTCCCACTTTGCGCACTTCTGCAAAGACTCTTTTGGTGACACTCCACGCGCCTTACGCAAGAAAGCAGCCAATGGTGAAAAAATCGGAAAGATTAGCGATTAAAGAATTATTTCTTTAATTCCTTGCTCAATCAATCTATTTCCCCTATTTTTGCAGTCCGTAAGAGGTGTAAAACGTCGAAATTTTAGTTCTAACAATTAAATAATTTAAATTCAATCATTTATGTGGTTAAGTAATTCATCTGTAGGAAGGAAAGTGGTGATGAGCGTTACCGGTATCGCCCTTGTCCTGTTTCTAACATTTCACATGGCGATGAACTTGGTTGCGATCATCTCGGCTGATGGTTACAACATGATTTGTGAATTCCTGGGAGCAAACTGGTATGCGTTAGTGGCTACCGCAGGATTGGCTGCTCTGTTCATCATTCACATCATCTATGCATTCTGGCTGACCATGCAGAACCGCAAAGCGCGTGGTAGCGAACGCTATGCAGTGACCGACAAGCCTAAAACCGTAGAGTGGGCTTCTCAAAACATGTTGGTGTTAGGTATTATCGTAATTGTAGGTCTTGGCTTACACCTCTTCAACTTCTGGGCAAAAATGCAGTTGCCGGAACTGATGCACAACATGGGCATGCACGCTGATACACTGACGCTGGCTTATGCCGCTAACGGTGCTTATCACATCCAGCAGACTTTCTCTAGCCCGGTTTACGTAGTTCTTTACCTCGTTTGGCTGTTTGCTTTGTGGTTCCACCTGACTCACGGTTTCTGGAGCTCTATGCAATCACTGGGATGGAACAACAAAGTATGGATCAATCGTTGGAAATGTATTTCTAACATCTATTCTACGATTGTTGTACTCGGTTTCGCACTGGTAGTAGTGGTATTCTTCGTGAAAACACTGATTTGTGGCGGTGCTTGCTAAATAGTAAATTGTAAATGATTAAATTGTAAATAATATTATGATCAAGATAGATTCAAAAATTCCAGAAGGCCCGGTGGCTGAGAAATGGACCAACTATAAAGCTCACCAGAAATTGGTGAACCCCGCTAACAAGCGTCGTTTGGATATCATCGTTGTGGGTACAGGTCTGGCAGGTGCTTCTGCAGCTGCTTCACTTGGTGAAATGGGTTTCAGAGTATTCAACTTCTGTATTCAGGACTCTCCGCGCCGTGCGCACTCTATCGCTGCACAGGGTGGTATCAATGCTGCAAAGAATTATCAGAATGACGGTGACTCCGTTTACCGTCTGTTCTACGATACTGTAAAAGGTGGTGACTATCGTGCACGTGAAGCTAACGTATACCGTCTGGCTGAAGTGTCCAACGCTATCATCGACCAATGCGTGGCACAAGGTGTTCCTTTCGCCCGCGAATATGGCGGTACACTGGACAACCGTTCTTTCGGTGGTGCACAGGTATCCCGTACTTTCTACGCTAAAGGTCAGACCGGTCAGCAGCTGTTGCTGGGTGCTTACTCCGCACTGAGCCGTCAGGTAAACGCAGGTACTGTAAAACTGTATACCCGTTATGAAATGCAAGACGTGGTTATCGTTGACGGACGTGCCCGCGGTATCATCGCTAAAAATCTTGTAACAGGTAAACTGGAACGCTTTGCCGCTCACGCTGTAGTTATCGCTACCGGTGGTTATGGTAATGCTTACTTCCTGTCTACCAACGCTATGGGATGTAACTGTACAGCTGCTATCTCTTGCTACCGCAAGGGTGCTGTATTCGCTAACCCTGCTTACGTTCAGATTCACCCGACTTGTATCCCTGTACACGGTGACAAGCAGTCCAAACTGACTTTGATGTCTGAATCTCTCCGTAACGACGGTCGTATCTGGGTTCCGAAGAAGAAAGAAGATGCTGTGAAACTTCAGAAAGGCGAAATCAAAGGAAGTGATATTCCTGAAGAAGACCGCGACTATTACT
>ERZ791858.137-NODE-137-length-83767-cov-29.057184_pt1 | contig 83767 bp, 80 predicted proteins | sample MGYA00510284_ERZ791858 | MGnify/ENA primary metagenome ERZ791858 (study PRJEB30046, sample SAMN00792077) | human gut metagenome | study: EMG produced TPA metagenomics assembly of the A metagenome-wide association study of gut microbiota in type 2... | reverse complement strand
AATGAGGAAGAATATTAGAAAGAGAACATGGCGGACAGAATAAAAAATTCTGTCCGTTTTTTGTTTGATATTTCTTCTTGGAAGGGGGGATTGGAAAGCGTAATGTAACTTTCCTGGGAGATTGAACATTATACATGGAAAAAGTGTTTATCTTTGTGGCGTAAACTAAAAATAGACAAACATGAAAAAGATTATTAGTGTATTAATGGTAGCTGTATGTTTGATGATGGCTGCTCCTGCTCAGGCTCAGTTGCACTTTGGAGTAAAAGGTGGTTTGAATATTTCAAAATTGAGTTTTTCAAAGGATGCTTTTAAAGGGGATAATAAGACTGGTTTTTTTGTGGGTCCGATGGCTGAATTCACCCTGCCTATTATCGGGATAGGGGCAGATGTTGCCGCTTTATATTCTCAGACAGACTTAGGGGTCGATGGAGAGAAAACAATGAAGTTAAAGACATTTGCAGTTCCTGTGAATTTGAAATGGTCCTTTGGCCTTGGTAGCATGTTGGGTGCTTATATTGCTGCAGGTCCCCAGTTTGATTTTAATATTGGCAATAAAACATGGACGCGTGAATTGTCATTGAAAAAATCTACAACCAGTTTCAATGTAGGAGCAGGTCTTAAATTGATACGTCATTTACAGTTAGGGGTTAATTATAATTTTGCTCTGAGCAAGACTGGTACTTATGAATATTATACAGAGGGTGGATCGGGTGATGGACACCATTCTGTTAATATAAAGAACAACACTTGGCAAGTTTCTTTGGCATACTTGTTCTAGACAACCTTATTTAATAAAAGATAAAAAGGAGGCATTCTTCACTGAATGCCTCCTTTTTTGTAATTTTGCACCATGAAAAAATTCGTAGATGTCATAGTTCCATTACCTATTGCCAACCAATACACTTATTCCCTTCCTCAGGAGATGGAAGAGATGGTACAGATTGGTTGTCGGGTGGTTGTTCCGTTTGGAAAGAAAAAGTTCTATACGGCAATAGTGACAAATGTACATTATGCGGCCCCGGAGGGGTATGAAACGAAGGATATAGCTGAAGTGCTGGATTCATCTCCGGTACTGTTACCGAAACAATATGAGTTCTGGCAATGGCTGGCGGAATATTATCTTTGTACATTAGGAGATGTGTACAAGGCGGCTATCCCTTCGGGTATGAAACTGGAAAGCGAAACGTTGGTGGAATATAATCCCGATTTTGAAGCCACTGCACCCTTACCGGAGAAAGAGCAGAAAATTCTGGATTTGTTGAGCCGGGATACAGAACAGTGTGTAACCCAGTTGGAAAAAAACAGCGGACTGAAAAATGTGTTGACTGTCATCAAGTCTTTGTTGGACAAAGAGGCCATCTTTGTCAAGGAGGAACTGAAACGTAATTACAAACCGCGTACAGAGGCAAGGGTGAGGTTGGTGAACGGAGAAGCGGATGAGGCTTACTTACAACGGCTGTTCAATGAATTGTCACGTGCTCCTAAACAATTGATGATATTAATGAAGTATGTGGAATTGTCCGGTTGGGTAGCCAGAGGGTATGCTTTAAAGGAAGTAACAAAGAAAGAGCTGCTTGAAAAGTCTGGAGGGTCTGCGGCCGTTTTTAACGGATTGGTCGAAAAGAAAGTCTTTGAGGTCTATCATCAGGAGATAGGACGTTTGGATAAAGGAATTTCGGATACCGGTGATATTAATCCGCTGAATATTGCGCAGCAACAGGCTTATGGCAACATTCTTCAATGCTTCAGAGAGAAAAATGTGTGTCTTCTGCATGGCGTTACATCCAGTGGCAAGACGGAAATTTATATCCACCTCATTCAGGAGGTGCTGAAAACAGGAAAGCAGGTCTTATATTTGCTTCCGGAAATTGCACTGACCACTCAGATAACTGAGCGTTTGAAAAGAGTGTTCGGACATCGGCTGGGTATTTATCATTCCAAGTTTCCGGACGCTGAGCGGGTGGAGATATGGCAGAAACAGTTGGGAGAGAAGAGCTATGATGTGATTCTCGGAGTTCGTTCCTCTATTTTTCTGCCTTTTCGTAACTTGGGGCTGGTCATCATAGATGAGGAACACGAGAATACGTATAAACAGCAAGACCCTGCCCCACGTTACCATGCCCGTAGCTCAGCCATCATGCTGGCCTCTATGTTCAAGGCGAAAGTGCTGCTGGGGACGGCTACTCCTGGTGTGGAAACTTACTTTAATGCTACCTCGGGAAAGTATGGCTTGGTAGAATTGAAAGAAAGATATAAAGATATCCGGCTTCCTCATATAGAACTGGTTGACATCAAGGAACTGGCGCATCAGAAGCGGATGCAGGGCCCTTTCTCACCGGCGCTGGTCAAGCAGATAAAAGAGGCATTGGAGTGTAAGGAGCAGGTTATCCTGTTTCAGAACCGTCGCGGTTTCGCTCCGATGATAGAATGTCATACCTGCGGCTGGGTTCCTAAATGCAAGAACTGTGATGTGAGTCTGACGTATCATAAGGGGCTGAACCAGCTGACTTGCCATTACTGTGGATATACCTATCAAGTTCCCCGTTCCTGCCCGGCGTGCGGCGGAGTGGAATTGATGCATCGCGGTTTCGGTACAGAGCGTATAGAAGATGATATAAAACTGATATTTCCCGAGGCGAAAGTCGCCCGGATGGATTTGGATACCACCCGTACCCGTACCGCATACGAGAAAATTATCGCGGATTTTGAACAGGGCAAGACCGATATCCTGATTGGTACGCAGATGGTGTCCAAAGGATTGGACTTTGATCATGTCAGTGTGGTGGGGATTCTGAATGCGGATACGATGTTGAACTTCCCGGATTTCCGGAGCTATGAGCGTGCTTTCCAACTGATGGCCCAAGTAGCAGGACGTGCCGGGCGTAAAAATAAGCAAGGACTGGTTATCCTTCAGACCAAATCGCCCGATTTACCCGTTATTCATCAAGTGATGCATAATGACTATGAGCAGTTATATTATGACCAATTGGCAGAACGGCAGATGTTCAAATATCCTCCTTATTATCGTTTGATTTATGTATATCTGAAACACCGCAAAGAGGATATTCTGGATTTGGCGGCGGATACCATGGCGGCACAGCTCCGTTCCGGATTGGGCGACAGGGTATTGGGCCCGGACAAACCGCCGGTGGCCCGTATCCAGACCTTATTTATAAAAAAAATGATTGTGAAAGTGGAGCAGAATGCTTCTATAAAGAAAGTGCGTGATTATCTGCTTGCCGTACAACGTGCCATATTGGAAGATGAACGTTTCCGTTCGTTGTTAGTTTATTATGATGTAGATCCACAGTAACCGGTCCATGCACTGGACGATAATAGAAAAGATAAACGAAAATAAAGATGAAGATAGAATTAGACGTACATACCCATACCATTGCCAGCGGGCATGCATTCAGTACTTTACAAGAAATGGCGCAAGCTGCCGCCGATAAGGGATTGAAGGTTTTAGGGATAACGGAACATTCGCCCGGTGTTCCCGGTACTTGCCATCCTATTTATTTTAGAAACTTGCATGTGGTTCCCCGCCGGATGTATGGGGTGGAGCTGTTGTTGGGGGCTGAGATTAATATTCTGGATGGTAAAGGAAACCTCGATTTGGACGAGGATTATATGAAGATGCTTGATATCCGTATTGCGGGTATCCACTCTTTATGTTATGAATATGGAACGATAGAAGAAAACACCCATGGAATGGTACAGGTTATCAGCAATCCTTTTATTCATATTATCAGTCACCCCGGAGACGGTACGGCGGCGTTACATTTTGAACCGATGGTATTGGCAGCCAAAGAACACCATACTTTATTGGAAATAAATAACAGTTCTTTAAAACCCACCCGTAACAAACCCAATGCCCGTGAGAACAACCTCACCATTCTCCGTTTATGCAAGAAATATGAAGTTCCGGTCATTTTGGGAAGTGACGCGCATATTTCGTTTGATATAGCCCGTTACGATAATTTGTATGAATTGTTGCAGCTTACCGGGTTTCCTGAAGAGCTGATCATGAACCGTGATGTGAAATCATTTAAAGAATACCTTCATTTGTAGATTATATATGAAAAGAATACTTTTTGTCTGCCTCGGTAACATTTGCAGGTCTTCTTCGGCAGAAGAAGTGATGCGTACTCTCATAAAGAAAAAAGGACTGGAACACGAGATAGAGGTGGATTCTGCCGGAATCCTGAGTTATCATAGAGGGGAATTGCCCGACAGCCGTATGCGGATGCATGCTTCCCGCCGCGGTTACAATCTGACCCATCGTTCCCGTCCTGTCTGTACGGAGGATTTCTATCATTTTGATATGATCATCGGCATGGACGACCGTAATATAGAGGACCTGATGGAGCGTGCTCCCGATCTGGAAACGGAAAAGAAAATCCATCGCATGACGGATTATTGCCGCACCAAAGTGGCAGACTATGTTCCCGACCCTTACTATGGCGGTGCGCAAGGGTTCGAGAACGTGCTTGATATACTGGAAGATGCTTGTGCAGGATTGCTTACTTCCTTAGTTCCGGGTAACTGATTCGGGTGTGATACATCGTTTTCAGCTTTTCTTTAAACAGTGCTTTGACTGTTGCTATATCCTTGAACGTAATAGGGCATTCTTTGAAATACCCCTCAGATACCTGTGTGTCAATAATCTTATCTACCAGTGTGCTGATGCTTTCTTCCGTGTACTCCGGCAGGCTGCGTGAAGCCGCTTCTACAGAGTCGGCCATCATCAGGACGGCCTGTTCCTTGGTGAACGGGTTCGGACCGGGGTAGCGGAACTTTTCCTGATCCACTTCTTCGTCAGGATGTTCGTTTTTATATGAAATGTAGAAATACTTCGTCAGTCCCCGTCCATGATGGGTACTGATAAAGTCTTTGATCACTTTGGGCAGATTATGCTTTTCCGCCAGTTTCAGTCCGTCGGTGATATGACTGATGATAACCTGGGCGCTTTGTTCATAACTTAAACTCTTGTGCGGGTTGACTCCCGACTGGTTTTCTGTGAAAAAAGCCGGATTCACCATTTTACCGATGTCATGATATAATGCTCCCGTACGCACCAGCTGGCTTTTACCTCCAATCTTGTTTGCCGCCGCAGCAGCCAGGTTTGCCATCTGCAATGAGTGTTGGAAAGTGCCCGGAGCTACTTCGGACATTTCCCGAAGCAAGCTATTGTTGATATTTGACAGTTCCACCAAAGTCACATCTGAAGTAAAACCGAATATTTTCTCCAAAAGGAACAGTAACGGATAAGCGAACAGCAGTAAGATACCGTTGATCATAAAATAGATGTACATGCGCGTATTCAGCTTGGTCAAATCATCTTCATGAATCAGCTCGAAAGCAAAATATAATAAAGCGTAACTGATAAATACAACCAAAGCCGTCCGTAACAATTGCGACCGTTGGGACAATTCTCTCAAACTATAGATCGCCACCATTCCTGCCACTACCTGTAACAAGATAAACTCATGTGGAAAACGTAAAGTGATGGAGCAAAGCAAAATGATAGTGACATGTGCCATGAATGCCGTTCTTGAGTCAAGGAAAACACGGACTATAATCGGAATCATGGCAAATGGAACCACGTAAATACTTGACAAGTTCTGTTCCACCATAATGGAAGACAGGACGGGGAAGAACACAATCAGCGCAAATAGCAGGGTGAGTGTTCCTTTCCGTTCATAATAATCTGCCCGGAACAACTCCAGATAGGCCATGAAGCAGAACAGGAAGATTCCTACATATAATATTTGTCCGGCCAATGTCAGTCTTTTCTCTTGTACCGAGTCGCTACGTTTTTCCCATTCCTTGCGTAAGGATTCCAATATGTTGTAAGTCTGCTCATCAACAATTTCTCCACGGTCAATAATCTTTTGTCCGTTCAGCACAAAGCCGTTTGCCCATGAAATATTAGAGAGCAGGTCTTTTTGCGCCGCCTCGGACTTTTCTTCATCATAAACCAGATTAGGTGTAATGTAATCATTCAGATTACATTGTTGTAATATCTTCTTTTTGTAGTGGGTGGTATCCGCATTCAGCAAATATTCATAGGCTTCCTTCACGGTGTACAATTGGTCGATAAAACGGCTCGTAGCTACATTCTTGTCTACCAGCCGTATGGCAATGATACTGTCTTCCTCCATACGCTTCAAGTCATTTCCGGCAATGATTCCGTCCTCATACAGTGCCTTTAATGTGCGTTCAATATAACGTACATAGTCCGTGCCCGGCAGTGAATGGCGTAAGGTCTTGTTGTAATCCTCCCTTAATTTGGAAAGGACATTTTTTTCGGCTTCCTTGTCTATCTGGAAATAAGGTTGATAGTCTGCCAGGATGCTGTCCTGTTCCTTTTGTACTTGTATGTCGTTTTTGTAAATCGGAAAATCAAATGATGCCTGTAACAGTCCGTATTTCCAAGGCTTGTTTATATCAAATTGATAGTTGAACTTTCCTTCATTGGGTAAAAAGTAGACTATCACTGATACTGTGGCAATGAAAATAAGGCTTTTATAAATCAAATTTTTATATGAAAACCGTTGGTTGGTCTTGAAACTTCTCATAATCGTATATTTTTGCGCGCAAAATACGAAAAAATCGGGAAATTTAGATTAATTTTGCGGCGTATTTTATATAAAACAACAATGTCAGAAAGAAAAGTAAGAGTTCGTTTTGCTCCGAGCCCGACGGGAGCGTTGCATATCGGCGGTGTGCGCACAGCCTTGTATAACTATCTGTTTGCTCGCCAGCATGGTGGAGATTTAATTTTCCGTATAGAAGATACCGACTCAAATCGCTTTGTTCCGGGTGCGGAAGAATATATCATTGAGTCGTTTAAGTGGTTGGGGATAAACTTCGACGAAGGAGTCAGCTTTGGTGGTAACTACGGCCCCTACCGTCAGTCTGAACGTCGTGATATTTATAAGAAATATGTACAGGTGTTGCTTGACAGCGGTAAGGCGTATATTGCTTTCGATACTCCGGCGGAGTTGGACGCCAAACGTCAGGAAATCTCTAATTTCCAGTACGATGCTTCTACCCGTATGTCTATGCGTAACTCTTTGACTCTGCCGAAAGAAGAAGTGGATGCACTGATTGCCGATGGGAAGCAATATGTGGTACGTTTCAAGATTGAACCGAATGAAGATGTACACGTACATGATATTATCCGTGGCGAGGTAGTGATCAATTCTTCCATTTTGGATGATAAAGTTTTATATAAATCGGCGGATGAACTGCCTACTTATCATTTGGCAAACATTGTGGACGACCATTTGATGGAAGTTTCCCATGTAATCCGTGGTGAGGAATGGTTGCCTTCCGCTCCGTTGCATGTCCTGCTGTACCGGGCTTTCGGCTGGGCGGATACCATGCCCGAGTTCGCACATCTTCCCTTGTTGTTGAAACCGGATGGTAACGGTAAACTGAGCAAGCGTGATGGTGACCGTCTTGGCTTCCCTGTTTTCCCGTTGGAATGGCACGACCCCAAGACCGGTGAGGTGTCTTCCGGTTATCGTGAGTCGGGTTACCTGCCCGAAGCTGTTATCAATTTCCTTGCCCTGTTGGGATGGAATCCGGGAAATGACCAGGAACTGATGTCCTTGGATGAACTGGTGAAGCTTTTTGACCTGCACCGTTGCAGCAAAGCCGGGGCAAAATTCGACTTTGAAAAAGGAAAATGGTTTAACCATGAATATATATTGAAGAAAAGCAATGAGGAAGTAGCCGGGCTTTTCATGCCGATCTTGAAAGAGCATGGCATTGAAGCTCCTATGGATAAAGTGGTGACCGTGGTAGGCTTGATGAAAGATCGTGTAAGTTTTATCAAGGATTTGTGGGAAACTTGCAAATTCTTCTTCGTCGCTCCTACGGAATATGATGAGAAGACCCGTAAAAAACGTTGGAAAGAGGACTCTCCCGAACGTATGCTGGAGTTGGCGGACGTATTGGAGGCCTTGGACGACTTCTCGCTGGAGAATCAGGAGGCTGTGGTCATGAAATGGATAGAAGATAAAGGTTATCACTTGGGTAATATAATGAATGCTTTCCGTTTAACCTTGGTAGGCGAAGGTAAAGGCCCGCATATGTTTGATATTTCAGCCGTTTTAGGGAAAGAAGAAACATTGCGACGCATTCGTCGGGCTGTGGAAGTGCTCAAGTAATAGCCGGTAGTTATGATTTATAACCTAGTCATCTATATTTATCTATTCGGGGTGAAGGTTGCCGGCCTGTTCAGCGCCAAGCCCGCCAAAATGGTGAAAGGACACCGGGAAGTATTTGATATCTTGCGTAACAAGATAGACAAAAATGCCCGTTATATTTGGTTTCATGCAGCTTCATTGGGGGAGTTCGAACAGGGACGCCCTTTGATAGAACGTATCCGTAAGGAGCATCCCGAATATAAAATATTGCAGACTTTCTTTTCTCCCTCAGGGTATGAAGTGAGAAAGAACTACCAGGGGGCAGATCTTGTCTGCTATCTGCCTTTCGACACTCCGCGTAATGTCCGTCGGTTTGTAGAATTGGCTAATCCCTGTATGGTGTTTTTTATCAAGTACGAATTTTGGCAGAATTACTTGAATGAGTTGCATAGGAGAGGTATTCCCACCTATAGCGTATCTTCCATTTTCCGTCCCAATCAGATTTTTTTCCGTTGGTATGGGAAGAGATATAGTGAGGTGCTGAGGACTTTTGTTCATTTGTTTGTACAGAACGAAGTTTCCAAAGAATTGCTGGCGACAATTGGCGTGACCGATGTGACAGTTGTGGGCGATACTCGTTTTGACCGCGTGCTGGATATCTGCCATCAAGCCAAGCAGCTTCCGCTGGTGGAGAAGTTCAAAGGTGATTCGTTGACTTTTGTTGCAGGCAGCTCATGGGGACCGGATGAGGATATTTTTATCAAGTATTTCAATGAGCATCCTGAGATGAAGCTGGTTATTGCTCCTCATGTGGTGAGCGACAGTCATTTGAGGGAGATTTTAGATAAGGTGAAACGTCCGTGCATCCGCTATACCGAGGCTACGGAAGAAAATGTGACACAGGCCGATTGTTTGATTATCGACTGTTACGGACTGCTGTCCTCCATTTACCGATATGGTGAGATTTCGTATATTGGAGGTGGCTTTGGAGTTGGAATTCATAATGTGCTGGAAGCGGCTGTATATGGTATTCCTGTGATATTCGGACCTAACAACAAGAAATTCCGCGAGGCGCAACATTTGTTGGAGCAGAAAGGCGGTTTTGAAGTAACCGGTTATGATGATTTTAAACGGTTGATGGACAAATTCCTGTCGGATGAGGCTTATTTGCAACAAGCAGGGAAAGCTGCCGGAAATTATGTGAACCATAATGCCGGAGCATTAGAAAAGATAATGAAAGATATCACTCTCTGAATGTTTCAAGGTGATTTGAGTATATGCAGGTTATAGAGAAGATTTGGCTCTATAACCTGTTTTTTTTCCTTCAAATCCTTCATTTTAAGCTAATTTATTGTTAATCAGTTGGTTATAATGAACCATTTTCACTTTATTTCCTTCATCCGGATATAAATCCTTCAGCCTGCTGAAATGAGGGCTTGTCCGGCTTTGGGGTCAGCAGAAATTTAGTGGGGATTTTATTTCATGCGATTGTTTGTGATACCCTGTACGAGCGTTCGTAATTTTATGTATGGTTTGTATGGCAGGCAAAAGTAAGAATTGGGATTGCATATATGCCCTCACTTTAGCATTTAGACTTGTTGCTATATACCATACATGTAGTCAGATGTATATCTTCCTGCCCATATGCTGTTTCGCTTTTTTAAAAGAAGGCTGTCTGGGGATTTTTCCTCCCTACGTAAGGAATGCGTAGCCTTGTAGTCAGCTTCATCCTTAAAAGATCTTATCCATATCTCTAAACCTTTCCCGCCGTATGGTTAAGGGTTTTCTTCCTGCCTGTTTTATCTCCGCAAGCCTTTGGAGTTGACTCCATAGCCTTGGGAGATAACTCCAAAGCTTATGGAGATAACTCCAAAGGCTATGGAGATAGAATACATCCGTATAAAAAGGTTTAATCAGGAGATAGAAAAGGTTTATGCAACAGGGTCCGATCTATTGTTATTTCCACAATAATCCCAAATGCTCCCGGACTTTTATAGTAGAACTTTTTAAAAAAACTGGTTGGCGGTTTTCTCTTTGATGAAATAAAAAAAGTTAAAAGGATGAACTTTTCTTCTTTTAAAGCTAACATGAACTCTTTATAAGAGGAAATCTTCTGTTTTTCAGTTTGTTATGCTTCGCTTTTACATGAACCGATTTATATATCTCTTGATAAGAGATATATATTTTCTGTGCAAAAATAAGCAAAGTTTTGAGAACTAATACATTTTTGGCAAAAAAAATAGGAATTTATATAAAAAAATAGTTCTCTCATTTATTTATATTCTTCTTTATTTCGTTTCAACAGCTCTGTAATATGTTGATATAATGTGTGTTAATACCTTTTGTAGATCTCTTATCAAGAGATCTACAAAAATGTCGTTTTTAAGACCTTTTTATATATGGAATATATCTGGTCTTTGAAGCGGTATAATTAAATGAAAACAACATAAAGCAGATGGAATATCTATTTCTGAGACGTAAACGCACGACCGCTACTTCCGAGCGACAGAAGACTTTGCTTTTCAAGGCTGCCGAGCGGCAATGGAAAGAGGAGTTTGCCGGAAAGGAAACAGACATTCGCAAGGTGGATTGTAATATATATAAAGGTATATTGTACCAGCTTGAGATACGTCAGGTATTTCTTGACACCTCGCTTTCTCTGAAGAAACTGAGTGCACTGCTTGAAACAAACCAGACCTATCTGAGCAATGTGGTGAACAAATACTTCGGTTGTAATTTGAAGGAACTTGTGAACACGTATCGTGTGGAATATGCCAAAGAACTTCTTTGTTCCCGACGTTGTGCGCTGACTGAGCTGCCTTGCAGTTGTGGCTTTGCTTCGAAAAGTGCTTTCTACTCTGCTTTCAGCCGTATTGTCGGGGTATCACCTTTGTCATATCAGACTCAAGAAAGAAGGAGGCATCATTTGCAGACAGTAAATTAGCTAAGCTATTTATAATGAACCAAATATGTATAACCAATTTTAGTTTTTTAAATTTATAAATTTAAAGTTTTTCTATTATGAACAAAAAGTTTTTAAGTGCAATCCTGTTCGGAGCCTTAATGGTGACCTCGACAGGAACATTTGTGTCTTGTAAGGACTATGATGATGACATTGACCGCATCGACAAGGAATTGAGCGAAGTCAAGGAAACCATTGCAAGTCTTGACTCGGCAATTAAGGCAGGTAAATTCGTTCAGTCATGTAATGAGGTTACCGGTGGATATGAACTGGTTTTCACTGACGGTTCCAAAATTACTATCAAGAATGGTACGAATGGAACAGATGGAGCAGCCGGTACTACTGTTATCCCTGAATTCCGTGTGGAAGGTAATTACTGGCAGGTCAGCACAGACAAAGGTGCTACTTGGGTGGATGTGAAAGATACCGAAGGTAACAAAGTTCCGGCCAGAGGTCAGGATGGTGAAGCTGCCGGTTCAAACGTGTCTTGGGTGACAGTGGATGGTGTGGAATACATCAAGATCGGTGACAAAGTTACTGATTTGAAGCAGAACAATGAATTTCCTAACATTGCTGTAGATGCTGAAAGCAAGACTGTAATCGTGACTATCGACGGACAGAACTATACTTTGCTGCAGGAAGGTTCTGCATTCAAAGGGTTACAGACTGTAGTTTACAGAAAACAGGCTGTTGATGATGCCGAAGATGTTTGTAAAGCTTATGATATCTATTGGATGGAAAATGAAGGAAGTCTTAACCCAGATAAGGATGTCTTGTTTGCATCTGTTCCTGCTTATGCTTCATTCAAGGTATATCCGGGTGATTTCTCATTGAATAATGCGAAATTCTCCTTTGTTGATACGTATCAGGTTCGTAGTGTCGCTCCTGCTTTGACCTATATGGAAGGTTCTGCAAAATTAGAAAACGGTATTTTGAGCCTTGCTATTTTGCCGAATGAAGGTATTGAAACCTATAGTAATTATGCGACCTCATTGGATGTAACTATGTATGGTCAATATACATCAGCTTCCGATTATTTCACGGTAAGAAGAACAAAGGCATCTGTAAAGAGCATTGTTAATGCTTTTACTTCAACTAATATGGATGAAAATGATTATCCGGCAATTATTACTGAGGATGGTGAATCTTATGATGGTAAATCTTATGGATGCTTTGACTATCAAGGTGTTTATAATGTAAATGATTCTATTGACGCTTACATTTCCGGAGCTGCAACAGTATGGTTGAAGTCAACCAATATTTCATATACCAGAGTGTTCAGACTGTTGGATCAGAATGAGGATTATACATTTAATGGACAACCTATTAAAACTCGTCAGGGTATCTTTGAATTTAAAGATAATGTTTTGTCTGTAAAATCGACTAACCAGGCATCTGCTATTGATGAATACGCTGCGATAGAAGTGACTACTACAGTTAAGCCACAGAAAGAAGGTGTTAAAGAATACGAGGTGAAGAATGTAGTCTTCATCAAGGCTGTTCGTCCTGCTGTTAATCCTGTATTTGGAACCGTTGCTTTGAAACCGTTGGATGCTAAGGAAAACTTTACATTTGCATACAATAGCTCACAGGCCCGGATCATTACTTTGGATGTCCGTAACTTTGAGGCTGCTATTGAAGGTCGTGATGTTATTGCTAATGATAATAATGAATATTGTACATTCATTACATTGAACAAGCCTGTATATGATGCTGGTGGCAGCAAGTTAGTGAGATATGAATCAATATCTAATCAATGTAACCAATATTATTGGAATAACGGCTTGAGTCAATTATCTAATATTCCTGCAAAGGTTACAGACTTGGCAAAAGCTCTTGAAACGGTTAAAAATGAAGCTGTCTTGTATTATAAGAACGGTGGAAACAATGCCGATAAGGACTCTTTGTTCTTGATTTTGACACCGGGTGCTAACTTTGCACAATTCAAGAATATGTCATTGCTGGCTGGAGCTTCTTCTTATCTTGATTGGGGAGCTACTGAGAAAATGACTAACGGAGTGAACACACCGTATGCTGTTTACAACAGCTTCGTAAGCAAGCTGTTCAAGGTTTCTGTAGATAACTTCTCTGTAACCTATAACTTTGATTGTCCTATCAAGGATGAATATAAGAGTCGTACTATCATCGGTACATGGACAAAAACTGGCGGTGCTTATAGCAAGTTCATCATGGAATCTCAAGAATTCGACAAGATGTACAATGTTGTTCCTGAAGATGCGACAGTTGAGTTTGAATTGGATTATAAGAAGCAGAATGCTTATGTTCAGGAAATGATGAAAGAACAGAACGGAATCAAGAACATTGAATGGACTAGCACTAATCAGATTGTCTTTACTCCGCGTGTAGATTTGGCTAAGGTTGGAACTTTGAAAGTTGATATCTATGATGCTACAGCCGGTTCTGCCAAGCGTGTATTGTTTGCAACTGAAGACTGGAAGGTGGAACAACCTATCTTGGAATTCTCTGCAATAGTAGACTTGAAGTATAATAATCCGGCATTGGCTACAAACGATCAGATTAAGATTATCGATTTGATTAATGCTTTAGGTGCAGCAGACAAGAAGAAATGGACTGAACTGACATTGAAAGATGCTGTTAAAAATGTATTGGTAAAATACAATGCCACTACGATTGCTGCTGAAGAAACCATAGCTGAAACATTGTATAGAAAAAATGCTGCCGGTAATGCTGTTGCTGAAGCTACTGGATTGGAAATTTCTTTGGATGAGAATGAAAAAGACTTTACTTATGATGCAGCTACTGCAACTCTTACTTGGAAGGGAACTCCAACAGGTACAGTATATACTCATGATGTAAACTTGAACATTACTTATACTCATAACTGGGGTGTTGTAACCAAAACATTCAAGGTAACTGTAACAAGAAAAGTACAGTAAACATTCGGGCTAAGATAGAAAGTATAGCTTAAATTTGATATGCTTTCTTCTTGATGACTTCAAGCGAGGAGGGGATATGAATCTGATTACAGAAGAATATCCTCTCCTTTTTTATTATAAAAATATATTTTTGATATAATGACGAAATTAGTTCGATGCGGTATAAACTTTTATGCGGATGTAGATAATAAAAAAGCGGTAAATGATAGGGATGCCTTGCAGAACACTAAATTAATGGAACATTATACTCACCTTCTTGGTCAATTACAGTATGAAGGAGCTGGTATCTGGAGCCGTTTTAATATTATGTTCGGAATAAATGTTTCTTTATTCGGATTGGAAACCGTCTTGTTTAACTCTATATGCCAGACTTCTGAATACCTGACATTTATTATTGCATTTGGAGGATTGTCATTCTCAATATGGTCTATTTACGTAATGCAGAGATTATGGAGTTATCATGAGCACTGGAAGAATATGTTATGTGAAGCGGAAAAGGCTTTTCCGGATGAGTATGTGAAACTTTTCACAAAGATTCCTTCTAATTTGAAAAGAGAGAAAAAGTCTTGGGAGTTATGGCTGAAATCATACACCCAACCTTTTTTTGCCATATTGTCTCTTATTTGGTTGCTTATTATGGTGTTAAACCATGCTATTTATACTGATATGCTGAATAAGGAAAATATTATTCATCACGTGGGTGTGGTGAAAATACAACAGAATGAAAATTTAAAAAATAATGAAGATGAAAAAGATGATGGATTCGACTACTGTGATTATTACTACAACAGATAATAGAGTATTGTTGCAAAAAAGAGATGAGAACCCGGATATAGAGTACTCCGGATATTATTCTCTTGTTTCTGGCTACCTTGAGGAGGAGGAAACCCCTCTAGATGGCATTATCAGAGAACTGAAGGAAGAATTTGAACACAAGAAATCCCAAAAGGTGCATTTTAGTTCTATAACCTATTTGGGGTCTGAGTATAGAGCAGACTATGATAGATGGGAATATATTCATCATACTTATTTGATGGACGATGCAGCGGATATCCGTATTTTGGAAGGTGAATCTTTTGTCTTGCTGGATATGGATGAGTGTTTGAAATTGGAGAATCTTGCTCCTCATCATAAGTTGTTTTTATTAAAATATCGTGCCGGATTATGTAAAATTGACGTGCGTGAGCAATCAAAAAAAATGTTTGATGAAATAACTGTCAGGGATTTGATAAAAGTGGAATCCGTAGGGGATATGAAAAATTATAGCTTGCTGGAGGCGGGAACTGGTTTTGTAATTGGCGAGGATACTACTTTGAGTGCTTCAATTCCAGCGGTGGAAGCCGCTAAATATATAGGATTCTTGCAATTCGTTCCAAAGGTTCTTAGAGGCAATCATTATCATTTTAGAAAGGTGGAATATATGCTTATTTTACAGGGGCGTATGCATGCCACTTTTCAGAAATATGATGATAGTGAGGCTGTAATAGAAGAAATTTGGGAAAAGGGGGATTTGGTACGGACTTTACCGGGGTGCGTCCATACATTAACAGCTTTAGGAGAGTCGAATGTGTTGACTATTGAGTTTTCTCCACAGCCTTATGTTGCGAGGGATGTGTTGATGAATGATAAAAAATAGCTTGAGTATGGGAACCATTGCAGTAACGGGGGCTACCGGTTATTTGGCTGAGAAATTGATAGAACGGTTGATTACCCAAGGACATACTATTCATGCGATAGCCAGGAATGAAGGAAAACTGATTGCTCTGAGAGAGAAATTTAAAAGCGTTCAAATCTTTCCATGCCCCATTGAAGATTATCTTTTATTGAAAAAGGCATTGAATGGTTGTGATGGGATATTTCATTTGGCTGCGTTTAAAGATGTCATTTTGGCAAAAGAACATCCTCTGAAAGCTGTTCAGACTAATATTCTTGGTACGTTGAATCTTCTTAAAATAACTGTTGAGGAGCAGAACATAAAATTTATTCTGGCAACAAGCACTGATAAAGCTGTTCAAGTTTCAGGAACGTATGGGGCTACTAAATTGCTTATGGAGAATCTTTTTGGGGATTTTGAGCAAATAAACGGATCGAATTGCGCTTATAGGATAGTTCGTTATGGAAATGTATTGCATTCTACAGGGTCTGTTTTGGTAAAATGGAAGTATGCATTAGAAAATAGGAAGGAGCTTATATTGACAGATCCTGAAGCTACCCGGTTTTTTATTACGTGGGAACAGGCAATAGATGTTATTTTTTCCTGTTTAAATGACGCTCAAAGTGCGGAACCGTTTTATCCGCCTAATATGAAATCGATAAGCTTAGGAATTTTATTGGAACTCACAATAAGAAAGTATGCTAAAACTGTTCCTGACATCAGAGTTATCGGTTTACAAAAAGGGGAAAATATGCACGAATGTATCACGGCAGACTTAAGCAGTGAATATGCTGAAAGATGGAATAATGAGGAATTATTAAACCTTATCTAGAAAATACTATGAATGATAGATAGTTAAATCTTTCTTTTAAGACGGGGAATTGCAGTATATTGATTACTTTTGTCCTGTATCATAACTTATTAAACCTCGGATAGATATGGGAACAGAAGGCATACAGGATAAATACATCAACCCTTATGCCGATTTCGGCTTCAAGCTGCTTTTCGGCACGGCAATGAACAAGGAACTTTTCGAGGCTGCCGAGATAGCTAAGTTCAATCCTAAGGAATTAGGCGAGTATTGGGAAAGTTTGAAGAATTTCCGCGACTGGTACAGCGTGATGTCCACCCAGTTGAAAAAAGGGCATGAGGAAGGTCTTAAAGAGGGTATTGAAAAAGGTCTTAAAGAAGGTCTTGAGCAAGGTCGTAAGGAAGAATGCTTCAAGAATGCAAAAAAAATGAAACAGGCCGGTATTGCATTTGATGTAATTGCACAGGTTACCGGTCTGTCTATAGGGGAAATAGCGTCTTTGTAAGTCGTTTACAGCACCAGTCCGTCCAGCATCTCGATATAAAGCCTTATCGCTTCCTCAATTTCCGAAACCATGATATATTCATCAGCCGTGTGTGAACGGGAGGACTTTCCCGGACCGATTTTGACAGACGGGAACTTCATCAACGCCTGATCGGACAAAGTAGGAGAACCGAAAGGTACACGTCCTAGTTTTACCGCGCGTTTCACAAAGGGATGCTCGGCACTGATATGAGATGAGTTCAAGCGGAAAGAACGAGCTTTCGCCTCGCTTTTTAGATGGGCACTTATTTCTTTGAATAGTTCTTCGTTAGAGTAACATTCATTACTGCGGATATCCACAACGAAAGTACAAGTATCGGGGATGACATTATGCTGCGTGCCGGCATTTATTTGTGTCACGCTCATTTTGACGGGGCCTAGCAGGGAGGATTTCTTCGGGAATTTATAATCACGGAACCACTGAATGTCTTCCAGTACTTTGTAAATAGCATTCACTCCTTCATTGCGTGCGGCATGTCCGGCTTTTCCGTATGCGGTAACATCCAGCACCATCAATCCCTTTTCGGCAATGGCAGGCTGCATTTCTGTCGGTTCACCCACTATGCCCAAGGTGATGGGAGGTAGTTGGGGCAATACGCTTTCTATTCCGTTTTTTCCGGAAACTTCTTCTTCACATGAGGCAAGAAAGATCAGATTGTATGCCTGCTCGGTTGTAGAGAGATGGCGGTACACCTGAAATAAGGATACTACACTGGCGCCGGCGTCATTACTTCCCAAACCGTAAATCTTTCCGTTTTCGGCTTTCGGAGTGAAAGGATGTTTCCGCCATCCGTTTACCGGTTTTACGGTATCGATGTGGGAATTTAGTAAAATAGTCGGTTTGTTGAGGTCGAACATCGGACTGATACACCAAATGTTGTTGCCCGAACGACCGGTCATGATACCTGTTTCTTCAATATAGTTCTGCAGAAAGTCGGCGGCAGCTTCTTCTTCCCGGCTCAATGAGGGGATACCGATTAACGAATTCAGCAATGTGGTTGCTTCGGAAGTGTAATATTCTATATCAATCATCTTGATTTTAATAATTTAATGTGTTGCAAAGATACTATTTTTGCGTGGTAAACGGTGATGAAAAAAGTAGGTAATTAAGTTAGATATGCAACTAAAACTTTCGGCTGATTTCTTCTAACTCTTTGACTGGTTGGGAAAATTAATGCCTGTTTATAGAGGATAATTCCAAATTAAACGATAACTTTGCCGATGAATTAAAAATAAATCTTTGGAATGAGTAGTTCTTTCTTATCTGTCCTGATACAACGTCAGGCAGGGAAATATGGTGATCGTGTAGCGTTGCGTTACCGCGATTATAAAACAGAAACATGGATTCCGGTTTCTTGGAACCAGTTTGCCGCAACTGTAAAAACAGTTTCGAATGCATTGATAGAATTAGGTATAGGCATACAGGAAAATATAGCAGTTTTTTCTCAAAATAAACCGGAATGTCTGTATGTGGACTTTGGAGCTTTTGGGGTACGGGCTGTTACTGTACCATTTTATGCTACCAGTTCCGAGGCGCAGGTACATTATATGGTAGGTGATGCCGAAATACGTTATATCTTTGTAGGTGAACAGTTGCAATATGATGTGGCGTTTCGGGTTATGCAACTGGGAAGCCAACTGAAACAGATTATAATTTTCGACAGGGAGGTAAAACGTGATGAGCGGGACCAGACTTCCATTTATTTTGATGACTTTCTGAAATTGGGCGAGGCGCATCCGCATCAAGCTGAGGTAGACAAGCGTACTTCAGAGTCGGGTAATGGTGATCTTGCCAATATTCTTTATACCAGTGGAACAACCGGAGACAGCAAGGGGGTGATGTTGCATCATTCTTGCTATGAGGCGGCCATTCCGGCACACGATGAACGTTTCCCTCAATTGGGTGATCAGGATGTGATTATGAATTTCCTTCCTTTTACTCATGTGTTTGAGCGTGCATGGACTTGCTGGTGTCTTTCGATGGGATGTACTTTGTCTATCAACTTGCGTCCTGCTGATATCCAGAAGACAATAAAGGAGATCCGTCCTACGGCTATGTGCAGTGTTCCCCGTTTCTGGGAGAAAGTGTATGCCGGCGTGCAAGAAAAAATCAATGAGACAACCGGATTGAAAAAGAAGTTGATGCTGGATGCTATTAAAGTGGGACGTGAACATAATTTGGAATATGTGTACAAAGGGCTGACTCCTCCGCCTGTATTGCACATGAAATATAAATTTTATGAGAAAACGATCTATAGCTTGTTGAAAAAGACTATTGGCATTGAAAACGGGCGTTTCTTCCCTACTGCCGGTGCGGCTATTCCGCCGGCTGTACAGGAGTTTGTTTTGTCGGTGGGAATTAATATGGTAGCCGGTTATGGATTGACGGAATCTACTGCAACGGTTGCTTGTGAGAATGATAATGACCATGTGGTTGGTTCGGTGGGGCGTATCATGCCTCATGTGCAGGTCAGAATAGGGGAGAATAACGAAATAATGCTACGTGGTGAGGGAATCACTCATGGCTATTATAAAAAGGAAGCTGCTACGAAAGCGGCGTTTACTGAAGACGGATGGTTCCATACCGGTGATGCGGGTTATATAAAAGATGGGCATTTGTTCCTTACAGAGCGTATCAAGGACTTGTTTAAAACTTCAAACGGGAAGTATATCGCTCCTCAAGCCATTGAAGCCAAATTGGTGGTAGACCGTTATATCGATCAGATTTCTATTATTGCCGATGAACGTAAATTTGTTTCTGCTTTGATAATTCCTGAATATAAACTGGTGAAAGAGTATGCCGCAAAAAAAGGTATTCGCTATGAAAGTATGGAGGAACTGTTGCAGAAACCGGAAATTATCGATTTGTTTAGAGAGCGGATTGATACACTGCAGCAGCAGTTTGCACATTATGAACAGATCAAGAGGTTTACCTTGTTGCCCCATCCTTTCAGTATGGAACGTGGTGAGCTGACCAATACGTTGAAAATAAAACGTAATGTGCTGAACAAGAACTATGCTGCCGAAATAGAAAAGATGTACGAAGAATAATGGGAAAATGAATAGATTTCCACTATCTTTGCACCTTGAAATGCAAAAATTCTCAAGATGATAACAATAGAGCAACTGAAAGACGTAAAAGAACGTACTGCGGCACTTGAAAGATATCTGGACATAGAAAATAAACTGGTTCAGGTGGAAGAAGAACAACTGCGTACGCAGGCGCCCGGTTTTTGGGATGATGCCAAGAAAGCAGAAGCACAAATGAGGAAGGTGAAAGATCTGCAAAAATGGATCGACGGTTACCGTGAGGTAAAGACGATGGCAGATGAACTGGAATTGGCTTTTGACTTTTGTAAAGATGATTTGGTTACCGAAGAAGAAGTGGATGCAGCGTATCAAAAGGCTGTCACTGCGGTGGAGGCATTGGAACTGAAGAATATGCTTCGCCAGGAGGCCGACCAAATGGATTGTGTATTGAAAATTAATTGCGGTGCCGGTGGTACTGAAAGTCAGGATTGGGCTTCCATGCTGATGCGTATGTATATGCGTTGGGCGGAGACCAATGGCTATAAAGTGAGCGTGGCTAACCTTCAGGATGGGGATGAGGCCGGAATCAAGACGGTGACTATGAATATTGAGGGCAGTTTTGCATATGGTTATCTGAAAGGTGAGAATGGAGTCCACCGCTTGGTGCGCGTGTCTCCTTATAATGCTCAGGGGAAACGGATGACTTCTTTTGCTTCTGTGTTTGTAACGCCGTTGGTGGATGATAGTATTGAAGTGACAATTGAACCTGCCCGTATGTCTTGGGATACTTTCCGTTCGGGAGGGGCCGGCGGACAGAATGTGAACAAGGTGGAATCAGGAGTACGTCTGCGTTATCAATATAAAGATCCGTATACCGGTGAGGAAGAGGAAATCTTGATTGAGAATACTGAAACCCGTGACCAGCCGAAGAATAAGGAAAATGCGATGAGACAGTTGCGTTCAATTTTATATGATAAGGAATTGCAGCACCGCATGGAAGAACAGGCCAAGGTGGAGGCAGGCAAGAAGAAGATTGAATGGGGATCACAGATACGCAGTTATGTCTTTGATGACCGTCGTGTGAAGGATCATCGTACTAATTTTCAAACTTCGGATGTGAACGGAGTGATGGATGGAAAGATTGATGGCTTTATCAAGGCATACTTGATGGAGTTTTCCGGTTCGGAGAATTAGTAAATTCTTCGTAATTTATTTGTTTTCTTCTAGAAACTTTGTACTTTTGGAATATTCAAAAGAGATGGTTTAATCTTAAAAATGAAATACTTATGGGAAAGAATAAGAAAGCTGCTTATAGTAAGCGGGAAGAAGAGAAAGCAAATAGGATTGTAAAAGGTCTGTTCATCGGATTAATTGTATTAGCCCTTGTTATTATGGTAGGCTATGCCATGTATGGATAAAAACGGAAAATAAATAGTGAAGTCCTGCTGAGGTTATTCTCTGCGGGGCTTTTTTATATATTAAAACGCTATGGGACAAGAAATAGAACGAAAATTTTTAGTAAAGGACGACAGTTATAAACTAGAGGCTTATGCACATAGTCATATTGTGCAAGGTTATATCTGTAGTGCTCGTGGAAGAACTGTCCGGGTGCGTATTCGGGATAATAAAGGGTATCTTACTATCAAAGGGGCTTCCAATGACTCCGGTACAAGTCGTTATGAGTGGGAGAAGGAGATCAGTTTGCAAGAGGCCGAAGAGTTGATGAAACTGTGTGAGCCTGGGGTGATTGATAAAATCCGGTATTTGGTGAAAAGTGGAGAGCATATCTTTGAAGTGGATGAGTTTTATGGTGAGAATGAAGGCTTGACTGTAGCGGAAGTGGAATTGAATAGTGAGGACGAATTGTTTAAAAAGCCCCATTTCATCGAAAAAGAGGTAACGGGAGATATTCGTTATTATAATTCTTTTTTGATGAAGAATCCTTATACTCGCTGGTAGATAATATATAGGCTTCTTTAACGTCTGAAAATAAACTACTTGCTATCGTTTACCTACCTTTGCAACAAACACAAACTCATTATTGATATATGAAACACAACATTTTATGGGGCATTATCTTGCTTGTGGCAAGTTTGTCATTTACGGCGAAGGCGCAAAAGGCTGTCCAAGGCCAGTTCTCAGTCAAGGGAGTCTTATTAGATTCTTTGTCTAATGAAGGGGAACCGTATTCTACAATCCGTATTTCATTGAAGAACAATCCTGCAAAGCCGGTGAAACTGGCTGTGACAGGAGCGGACGGCAGGTTTGATGAACGGCTTGCCGTGCCGGGGACTTATCTCATTCATTTTACTTCTGTAGGAAAGTCTCCTGTACAGAAGGAGTTCTCGATATCGGCAAATCGTAGGAATGTTGATTTGGGTAAGATTCTGATAGCAGAAGCGACTGAAATGTTGAAAGGAGTGGAGGTGGTAGCGCAGAAACCTTTGGTAAAGGCGGAAATAGACAAAGTGACGTATAGTATAGAGGATGATCCGGATTCTAAAACCAATACGACTCTTGAAATGCTCCGTAAAGTTCCGCTGGTGACTGTAGATGGAGAGGATAAAATTCAAGTAAACGGTAGCAGTAAGTTTAAAGTGCATGTTAATGGCAAGCCGAATAACATGATGAGCAATAATCCTACCGAGGTATTGCGGAGTATGCCGGCCAATTCCATTAAATCTATAGAGGTTATCACCGAGCCTGGGGCTAAATATGACGCGGAAGGGGTGGCGGGCATCTTGAATATTATCACTATAGGAGCTGGAATGGAAGGATATACGGTGACATTGAATGGTGGTGCAAGCAATATGCGTGTGTATGGTGGCGGTTATGGTACGGTGCAGTCGGGCAAGTTCACTGTTACCGGTAATTATTCTTATAACTACCAGGGATCTCAAAAGGGATTTGAAGATTCATATCGTGAGGATTTCACGTCTCAGGAAAATAAATTTTTGGAGTCGCATCGAAGAAGCAAGAGCTATGGCAATTTTCAATTTGGCAGTCTGGAAGGAAGTTATGAGATTGACACTTTGAATCTGATTAGTTTTTCTATGAATCTGATGACTGGCAATTTTACGAATAAGAGGATTGGAAATACCCAGATGACGAATCATGCCGGTAATCCGGTTTACGGTTACGGTTCTTTGGGAAATAATGAATCGGGCTTTGGCGAAGTGGGGGGCAACATGGATTATCAGCATTCGTTTAAAAAGAAAGGGGAACTTCTTACTTTCTCTTATCGTTTTAGCCATTCCCCCAATAACAGTGAAGCGAATACGGATTATGAGGATACGTTGAATGTTCCTTATCTTTTGCAAAACCAATATTTTAAAAATGATGCCAGCACACAAGAGCATACGGCTCAATTGGACTATACCAATCCGATAAATTCGATACACAGCATTGAAACTGGTATAAAGTATATTTTTCGTAGAAGTAAAAGTGATGGTAAATATTATCTGGCCGATAAAACCGGAGAATATAAGTATGATCAGGATATGAGTACGCAATATGATCATAAGCAGGATATTCTGGCTGCTTATTTGGGCTATCAGCTGAAGTACAAAAAACTCGGTGGAAAGGCGGGAATTCGCTATGAGCATACATTTATGGATGCGGATTATAAAAATAAGGATGAGAAGTTTGATGCTCAGTTTGATGATTTGGTTCCATCCTTGATGTTCTCTTACCAATTGGCTCCTACTCAAAGTTTGAGGGCATCTTATAATATGCGTATCAGCCGGCCGGGTATTTGGTTTTTGAATCCGTTTACTGACACCAGCAACCCTACTGCGATCAGTTACGGTAATCCTGATTTGGAAAGTGAAAAGGCCCATTCGCTTAGTGTTACTTTCGGTAGTTTCTCGCAGAAATTTAATGTAAATGTCAGTGCTAATTATTCTTTTGTCAATAATGGTATAGAGCAATACTCTTTTATAAAAGATGGTGTGATGAATTCTACCTATGATAATATAGGAAAAAGTAAGAATATTAATTTGTCTTTGTTCTTGAACTGGAATATGTCTCCTAAAACCCGCTTTAATATCAATGGACGGGGAGCTTATGTGGATTATAGAAGTTCAGGGCTTGATTTAAAGAATCATGGCTGGGAAGGAAATGTCTTCGGAAGCTTCCAGCAGACTCTGCCTTGGGATCTGCGTCTGAGTCTGAACGGAGGGGGTGGTACTCCGCATATCTCTTTGCAAGGTAAAAGTTCCTCTTTCTATTATTATGCGATAGGGCTCAGTCGTTCTTTCTTGAAGGAAAAGAGGCTGACTATATCTCTTAACTCGTCCAATTTATTTAATAAATATATTACTTTTAAGAATAACATCAATACTCCTACTTTCTGCTCTTCTACTGCTACCAGAATTCCGATGCGTTATTATGGATTTAATATCAGTTGGCGTTTTGGGGAGTTGAAGGCTCAGGTAAAAAAAGCTGCGCGAAGCATTAATAATGATGATTTGAAAAGTGGAGGAGGTAATGCTGGAACCGGTGGAGGGATACCGGCTAATTAAAAGTTAAAACGAAACCACCTGTTAACTGTTAATTTAGGGGGTAAAAACTGTTATTTGATAGTTTATACCCCCTTTGTTGTTAGTTTTTCTGTCGTGACTTTTGCGAGAAGTCGTTAATATTGCAGCAGAAAGCAAAAACAGAAAATAACAATTTAAAAATAGATTAATATGAAGACAGTCGACTTTACACAGCATTTACTAAGTATACAAACCGAATTATTTCGCTTTGCATTTAAATTGACAGCTGACAGAGAAGAGGCTAATGATTTGTTGCAGGAAACTTCACTTAAAGCTTTGGACAACGAAGAGAAGTTTACTCCAGATACGAATTTTAAAGGATGGATGTACACCATCATGCGTAATATATTTATAAATAATTATCGTAAAACAGTGCGTGATCAGACTTTCGTCGATCAGACAGATAACTTGTTCCATTTGAATCTTCCACAGGACTCAGGATTCGATTCTACAGAAGGTGCTTATGATTTGAAAGAGATACATCGTATCGTGAATGCGTTGCCTAAAGATTACCGTGTGCCGTTTGCTATGTATGTATCAGGATTTAAATATAGGGAAATTGCCGAAAAACTGGGACTTCCGTTGGGAACAGTGAAAAGCCGTATCTTTTTCACTCGTCAGAGGTTGCAGAATGATCTGAAAGATTTCCGTTAAGTTGACTCTCTATCTTTATTATATAACTTTGACTTTTATCATCACGCCGACTGTTCGCGAAGAATCGTCGGCGTTTCTTTTTAGGATTTACGCCATATAAGGGGGCGAAGTAAGTAATATCCTATTAAGGCGGCTAGTCCGACTCCAATGCTGTTTGCCAGAAAATCCAGCCAGTCACCGCTGCGGGTATCTGTGCAATAAGCTTGCATCAGTTCGATACACCCGCTCATAGCTACAGGAGCTATGATGCCTCCCCATATTACATGATTCCAATTGATAGCCTTATGATTCCTCAGGTATTCTATCCATAAAATGAAACAGAGTCCTCCATACATGCATATATGCACTATTTTGTCTATGTAGGGGATTTCTTCCACATCTGTTTTAGGAGGAGTGAAAAAGGAAAGATAAAAGATGATAGCTACAATGATCAAGGATACCGGATATTTTCTAAAATAATATAGCATACTTTAATTTTTTTGTGATTCGTCGCAAAAGTACGATTAATTTTATACTTTTGCAGGCTAACCAGTGTTGATTTATAATAATTTGATAGTTTTTTATGCAAAAAAGCGAAAGAGTAAATTTCGGAAGTAAGATTGGGGCTGTTCTGGCGGCGGCAGGTTCGGCTGTAGGACTTGGTAATATATGGAGGTTTCCCTATGAAACGGGAAATCATGGAGGTGCGGCATTTATCTTAGTATACTTGGCGTGTGTTTTTATGTTGGGAATGCCTATTATGATTGCCGAATTCACAGTAGGTCGTCATTCAAAAGCAAGTACGGGACGTGCTTATAAGGTTTTGGCACCCGGAACTCATTGGAAGTGGTTGGGATATTTGGGGGTTTTGGCCGGTTTTCTTATTCTAGGATATTATTCGGTAGTGGCAGGATGGACTTTGGAATATATATTGGAAGCGGGAATGAATGGTTTTGCAGATAAGAAGCCGGAAGATTTTGTGGTTGCTTTCCAGAGTTTTTCGAAGGACCCTGTTCGTCCGCTTATCTGGCTGGTCATCTTTTTATTGGCCACCCATTTTGTTATAGTAAAGGGAGTGAAAGATGGGATAGAGAAATCTTCGAAGGTGCTGATGCCTGTTTTGTTTGTACTGATAGTAGTTTTGGTGGGGTGCTCATTGTCGCTTCCCAATGCGGAAAAAGGTTTGGAGTTTCTGCTGAAGCCTGATTTCAGTAAAGTGAACGGAGATGTTTTCTTAGGGGCTATGGGGCAGGCGTTCTTTTCCTTGAGTTTGGGAATGGGATGTCTTTCAACCTATGCTTCTTATTTTGGGAAAGAAACCAAACTGGGAAATACGGCTCTGAGTGTCGGTGTGATTGATACTTTTGTGGCTGTCTTGGCCGGATTGATTATTTTTCCGGCGGCCTTTTCTGTAGGTATCCAGCCGGATGCGGGACCATCATTAATTTTTATTACATTGCCTAATGTTTTTCAGCAAGCTTTTAGCGGTGTGCCGATATTAGCTTATATTTTCTCGGTGATGTTCTATGTCTTGTTGGCTTTGGCTGCATTGACTTCTACTATTTCTCTACATGAAGTGGTGACGGCTTTTCTGCACGAGGAATTCAATTTAACTCGTGGCCGTGCTGCTAGATTGGTCACTTTCGGGTGCATTATAATTGGAGTCATTTCTTCCTTGTCATTGGGAGTTATGCAGAAATATACGCTGTTTGATAAGGGACTCTTTGACTTACTTGATTTTGTCACTGCAAAAATAATGCTTCCTTTGGGTGGCTTGCTGGTATGTATCTTTGTAGGATGGTATTTGAAACGTTCCGTTTCTTATGAAGAATTGACCAATGGGGGAAAACTGAAAGCAGGTCTTTTCAATCTGTATATCTTCTTGTTGAGATACGTGGCACCTGTGGCTATCATTTTGATTTTTATCAATGAATTAGGGCTAATTTAGAATTGTAATGTGGAAAGACTTCTTCTATTTTTCGAAAAGCGAACGCAGAGCTATACTTTTTTTGTTGACTTTGCTTTTCATATTTATGTGTATATGGGTTCTGTTTCCAGTAAAGGAAGAGTCTTTGGAACAGGATCAAGAGGGGATAGAAGAAATAAAAAACTTTCTGGCCGGAGTACATGAGATGGAGGAGAAGGAATCTCTGCGATATTCCTATGATAAGCCTAAAAGAAGAGAGGTGGTATTGGCTGCTTTTGATCCAAATTCAGCCGATTCCATCGAATTTTTGCAACGTGGATTGTCTCCTTTTATTGCACATACTATTTTGCAATACCGGAGAGCCGGCGGTAAATTCAGGACAGCGGATGATTTCTCTCGTGTTTATGGCTTGTCGTCCGAGAAATTTAATATGTTAAAACCTTATATCCAGATATCAGAGGCTTTTCGGCGGAAACAGGATACATTGCACTTTATCAAAAAGGCGGAGAAAGATACGTTGGCGGTTTATAAATATCCGGAAGGAACTTTAGTCGATTTGAATGAAGCGGACACTACCGAGTTGAAAAAGATTCCGGGAATAGGCAGTGGCATTGCACGCATGATTGTGGCTTACCGGAAACGTTTGGGAGGTTTTTATGATATGGCTCAGTTGAAGGAAGTGAACTATGTAGATGAGGATATGTTGAGATGGTTTAAACTCGGAAATGCACCAATTCATCGGATAAATGCCAATAAGGCCGGGCTTGACAAACTTCGCTCTCATCCTTATATGAATTTTTATCAGGCAAAGGTAATTATAGAATATAGGAGGAAAAAGGGAAAATTAAAAAGTCTTTCCCAGTTATCCTTGTATGAGGAATTCACTGAGAAAGACTTGGAACGTTTGTCGCACTATCTTGCTTTTGATTAATTGTTGGGATAACCAGCAGCTTCTGCTATTTTTACCGGAATTTCGGTATTGTCAATGCGACCTTGGAATAGTTGGGCGCCGGCTCCGATAGCGAATACGGGTACATAACCTCCAGAGTGCCCACCACTGGTCCAACCTACCAGAGCGATGTCATCCAGAATTCTTTTGGCCTCAGCTGCCAAAGGTTCGTCTTGTTGATATTCACTTTTGGTCAAATCTATCTCTTTACCGCTAAATGATTCATCATATACTTTCTTCAGGGATGCTTCTTGCTTTTCATTCAATTGAATACTATCCCAAAATCCGAAATTATCCTTCAATGATTGCTTGATAACTTCCCAAGGTACTTGATTCTTGTATTTTTTTCTTAATTCGTTTACAATTTTAGTATATCCGCTTTCACTTACTTTTTGTGATTTTAAAGCTTGCAGGTTCAAAGTATACGGACCTTTTCCTAAAACGATTCCTCCGGTTTCGTGGTCGGCTGTTACTACAATCAGGGTTTCATCGGGATGTTGTTCATAGAATTCGTAAGCAACTTTTATGGCATTGTCCATATCCATCACTTCGTGGAATACGGTAGCGGCGTCGTTGCTGTGGCAAGCCCAGTCTATTTTACCTCCTTCAACCATCAGGAAGAACCCTTTTGATAGATCTTTAGACAGGAAATTGATTCCGGCACGGGTGATTTCAGTTAAAGTCATATCGCCTTTTTTTCGATCGATAGCATAGGGGATAGCACTATTGTCTGTTGCTGTTGCAGGTTGTAAGAGAATCAGTTTGTCCGATTTTTTTGCTTTTTTCTGATAGTCCTTGTAGCCACGGGCTATGGTATATCCGGCTTTGTCCACCAGTGTGTACAGACTTTCTGAATTTGAACCGGCGGCTTTTTTGTTGGTGGGATCTAAAAAGTCTGATCCTGCATAGAAATCGAAGTTGGCATCAATCAAATCCAGACCCACGTTGTAATAGCTGCTTCTTTGTCCTTGGTGTGCGTAAAAAGCAGCCGGTGTGGCATGGTCTACGCTGACACTGGTACTGATACCTACACGGCAACCTTTATTTTTTGCCCAAGAAGCAACACTGTTAACTTTGGTTTCCAGATCCTTTTTCACACCTAATGCGCCATTTTTTGTTTTGTTTCCCGTAGCAAGTGCTGTTCCTGCAGCGGCCGAATCTGTCACTCCGTTGGTTGCCGAGAAAGTAGTGGCTATGGTTGCATAAGGAAATTGGGTGAATAATAACGGAGTCACACCAATTTTGCCTTCCAACTCTCCACGATACATCTCTGTTCCTAAAACTTGGTTAACACCCATTCCATCTCCGATGAAATAAAATACATACTTTGCTTGCTGTGCCTGTACAAAAAGAATGGACAGGAATACAAATACAATAATAAACGATAGTTTTTTCATATTAATTGAGTTAATGACATTTTTTTCAGCCTAGCAAATATAGGGAAAAAAGACTTTTTATCGGTACTTCTTTCTTGAATAATTGAGATTTAATGGCCAAATACTTTTTTTGCAATAAGTTTGTAAATGAAATGTTTTTGGGGTGTAATATAAAAAATCTGTTTGGGAGTAGGGAATCCCGTGCTTTATACTATGCATCTGTTTGCTTTCGACATGGATATTGCATACAGATAATTGCTTTAATATTAGTGATTATTAATTATAAATCTTATATTTGTCTAATCTAGAGTCAGTAAATAAAGTATGGGAGAATTTATAAATGTATTAGTGTCAAAAGGGAAAAGCAATTTGATACCGGAAAAAGATAACCTGTATGGACAGTTTGTCGGTGAATGGGATTTTGAATGGGTTGATAACCAAGGTACAACAGGCGAAAGACATGTTCAGGGAGAGTGGATATTCGCTTGGGTGCTGGAAGGGACTGCAATTCAAGATGTGTTTATTTGCCCTTCGCGTAAGGCACGGATTAAAGATTATCAACCGGATGCAGCTTATGCGACTGCGGTACGTATGTATAATCCTAATACAGAGGCATGGGATATTTTATATACGGAATTAGGAGGGGCTACACAACTGGAAGGAAAAAGAGAAGGAAACAGGATTGTTCAGACGGAAATTAATGAGAAGAATATACAGTGGGTGTTTTCAGAAATTACAACGACTTCATTCCGTTGGCAACGTATGGTAAAACGTCCGGATGGTACTTGGGAAACTGAAGCTGAACTTTTTGCCGTTCGTCGATGATTAAGATGTATATTATATAAGTTTGAGAATATTGCAGCCTAAAATAGACTTGTTGTAGTAGAAGCTTAGAGGTGATTTGACGAGTTTATAAAGAAAGAATGTGTGAATGATAAACAACTTCAGAACCGCTTTCTTGCATTTAGCGGAGAAAATGTATTCAAACTAAATCCTGCTAGCTATACGCAGGAAAAGATGTGGGCAGGTATATGGAATCTTTGCGTAAGAATCTTTCTGCTTATACTCTTGATGATGCTCCCGAAGATGTTCGGGAACTCTATAAAGATGAATTCATCCAGCTTTATGCTTCAAGTATAAAGTGTTTTTTTAATATGCATCAAATTGGGATTTATATCGGGAAGGAGTAGTTTTGCTCCAAGACTTAATCAAATATGGAGGCAGGCCAGAAGCGGATAAAGTTACAATTGAGCGGAAAGCTCGTATACCTCGTCATCCAGTCTATATTGCCGTATTTTGCGTTTTGTGAGAAAATAAAAAATCCTGATTCCGGAAATCAGGATTTTACTGTCTTTTTTTCTTCAAGGTGGTGCCACCAGCAACCGAAAATCGGTTTGTATAGCACTATTTCTCAATAAGTTATATCTTTCCTACGATGTAAGTCCCTTGAATAAGGTTTTCACAGCTTTGCACCGTTCAACATCAGTTTGTATCTTGGGTACGCATTTCTGAATGCGAAGATAGTACATTTTCTGATATTAAATTCTTTAATTTAGATTTTTGTTAGTAAGTCGATGAAATTATTTATTTAGAATATCTATACATCTATCTAACATGACTTCATTGTCAATTATTACAATATGCAGTTTTTTTCTTGTCCTAGTGATTATTTGATATAACATTTGTCTTTGCGAATAATAAGTATTATCAGCAATTAAATCTCCTTGAGAATTATATTTAAAAGAGTCATCTATGACTATCACAACGTTGTCGAACTCTTGACCAACTACAGAATGTGCGCATTCTGTATCACCGGATAAGTATGCTTCATAATGGAAGGTTGAGCGTGTTCCCGGTGTGTAATTAGGCACTTTCCAGTTTTTCTTCGATAATTCTTGCAGCAATGATTTTGCAGAAAAATAATTTTTGCAATATGTAAGTTCAATGTTGGGATAGTCTATGTTGGATATATTCTTTTTGAGATTGAAAAGTTGTCTTATAAAATATGCAATTTCTTTATTTGTTCTAATTTTATCTGTTAGCTTATAGGGGGTACATGATAATTCTTTTTCAATCCTTTCTTTGGTATGGTAATTTTTCTCATTATCACGCAAGTATTGGTTTTCATCGTATGAGAATATGCATTTTTTATTGAAAGTGCGTACTTCCTCTATATATTTATCAAATTGATATGGATACATTCGTTGGGCTTCGTCAATTATAATTAAGTCAAAATCTGTCGTATTCGGAGCATATTTAGGCATATGTATGCTCCAACCATATTCTTCCATTAAGATTTTGTGACCACTATTTAGTGGAGCACAATGTAAAATAAGTACTTTTTCGCCTTTCCGAATGCTTTCTTTAGCTATATGATAAGTCAATAATGTTTTGCCTGTTCCTGCACTACCTGTTAAAGCTATGAATTTTGTTGTTGCGTCAGATAACTTTGTTCGGATTTCATTATATATTTGTTCTTGTTGAACTGTAAGAAAATATCCTTCTGCCATAAATTTTTCAGGAGAATTGAAAGGAGAAACTAAATAGTCGGATGGATTAAATAAATCATCAATATTGTTGAATGTTACTACTTCTTGAAGCAACAGCTTGTTGCACAACTCATTAAAAGTCGCTTCTTTTATTTCATTATTGCTATCTTTTCTTATGAGTTTGTAAAGCTTATTTTCATTTAAAATATAGGTATAAATATAAATTTCCTTATTCAAGAACTCGAGGTAGTATTTATTCTTTTGCTGTTGTTTGAATATCTTGTCTATTGAACTCTCCGTTTTTATTTCTATGTTGATAATATAATTATCACCAAATCTAAGTAAATCAAATTCTTTTCCAATTTGTGGTATTGAATATCCTAAATAATAGTTGTTAACAATGGTGATGCTATTTTTTATTTTTAACAATTCATTCACAAAAGATTCTATACCATTAAGCTCGTAATCTTTTATTCCACTGATTATTCCGTAACTATTCATAAGTTTTTGGAATAGTGTATTACTTAGTTTTCGATAAGCTTCTATGATAGATAGAATATTGACATTTTTCATAGGGCAAATTTGTAAATACTAATTCTAAATATGATGATAATTTTTACTTGGTGTTTCATCTCTTTGGGCTATTCCAATAATATCCTCCATTTTTCTGTGCCCCTCTAAACTCTATCAAATCTAATCTAACCAAAGAATTTAAGTAGCGTTTAGCAGTCGGAACACTTTTGCCTATTAATCTTGCAATTTTAGACGAATTAAGTCCCGGATATTGCTTGATGATATTTAGTACTTCTTGTTCTTTTGAGTTTACAGTATCATTTACAGTATCATTTACAGTATCATTCTTGATACTGATACCTCTTTTGAATATAACCGTAAACATCCCGTCCGTATGAAATTCTGGTTCAGGCAGATTCGCTTCCCTCATGGCTTCCTGCATACGAGGAATGCCGGATGCCACTCTTTCAACCAAATGCATACGGGTAAACAATCCAAAGATTAATGGGTTGCGTGTCATGCTCTTGTGTCCGAAATCTTTAGCTACGATAGGCAAAAGCCCTCCGGGATTAGAAACCTCTACCCGGTCATCAAACATTTCTATTGTAATGGTTGCTCCCTGTTCGTAATAATCACGATGTGAGAGAGCGTTAATAATGGCTTCTTTAAACACAGTAAGAGGAATTTCCCAAATTTCTTCTCTTGGTCCTGCTCCCTCAATTTTATAAGCTACTTGCAGTTTACTTTCTAGCCATGCCATAGCCTGCAAATATTGTTGGTATAGTGGACCGCCAAAGGTTTTATCATCAATGATATATACTTTGGTTGTTCCTTTGAAAAGGACACATCTTGTTACTGCGTGTGGAAACTTTCGTTCAGGTTGTTTCCCAAAGAACATGGCTGCTCCATTCTTGGCTACTCCGTTATCCGTAAACAGTTCCAAATTCTCAAATATCTGTTTGTTGGCAGTCGATGGACTTAGCTTTGCTTCCGTGCGAAAGTCTTTTATCGCTTGTTCATCTGCATCTGTGTAAATGTTGAACCACGAACAAGGGATAGCATCAAAAAATATTTTGTTGCATTCCTGAAAGAAACTGCGCATTTCTTCGACAGTACGAAGTTTCTGTGAGTTTGCTCCCTCACGCACAAAGATAGAACCAGAAAATATATAAGGTTTATCTTTCCCTGATGGAACATCAATTACCCAAACTGTCTTATCCTCGATATTTACCGCATACATATCACAATGGAGAGCTGGAGATATTTCACTGATAGAGCCTTGAATGGCTGAACGTTTATCATTTTCCAAACCTGTACCAATAATCTGTCCGTTATCATCTACGCCGATAAGCAAATATCCTCCGTCAGCATTAGCGAAAGCGCAAATTTCCTCTGTTAGTTCACGAACTATTGAAGGTACACGAACTTTAAACTCTACATTATAGCCTTCTCCGCTATCGATAAGTGATTGTATGGTTTCTGTATTTGTCATAGACATCTATAAATATAATGCAAAAATAGTCATTTCTATTGTTTTAATAACTCTAAAAACAAGGATATGTATATGGTTTACTTCAAATTGTTCTTTCTGAAATTAGAGGGGCTGCATCCTCTATACTTTTTGAAAAACTTATTAAGATGGCTCTCATCGGTAAATCCCAATTCTTCAACGATTTCACAAATTCTCATTTGACTATGTAATAATCTATTTTCTACTAACTTTAGTTTGTAGTTTAAAATGTATTGCTGCATAGTTTCATTAGTATGTTTTTTGATATATCGTCCTAAATAATTCTCCGAAATGCCAAAATGTTGGCTTATATCTTTTGCTCTGATTTTACCTGTTTTATAGATGTTTGCTTGAATATACTGCAATATGTCAAGCGATTTGTCCTCAGAGCATTCATCCACCTGTTCAGGCAAGAACATTGCGATATTGCGTGCTACCACAATAATAATCGTATTAATTATTTGTGTTATAATCTCCTTGCTGTATAAATTTCGGTTAATATATTCCCTGATAATCGCTTCAATCATGGGTTTCACCAATAGCTTATCTACTTTATTTCTTAGTATACAACCGGGTTGATGATTAGCATGTTGAAGAATAAACTCCAGTCTTTGGATATTTTCAGCACCGAAAACAGAAGAATGTATATATATGTCGTTAAACTTGATGTCGACAAACTTAGTTGTTGTATGGATTTCGAAAGAATGTGTATCTCCGGGAGTAATCATAAACAAATGTCCGTCATGATAAGGAAACATATTGTTGTTAATCCATTGGATGCCTGTTCCTGAAAGAATATATACTAATTCAAAAAAGGTATGTTCATGCTCTTTTAGCAAGGATTCGTCAAGCTCGCTAAAACTAATTTCGAATGGTTGATGTAGGTTTTCTCTTTTCATGCCATAAATATAGCCCTAAAAAACGGATTAATACCAAAATAACGAAAAATAATACCTAAAATTAGCCGAAAAATCGGTATAACTTTGCAATATATTTAAAATTATAGCTTATGAAAACTGAAATGGAAAAATGTTTGGCAGGTGAATGGTATGATTGCCACGACCCGTTTTTTATGGATTTGAAAAGTAAAGCTCATCACTTGTTGATGAAATATAATTCTTTGCCGTATGAACAAAAGACTGAAAAATATGCCGTACTAAAGGAAATGTTTGGAAGTATAGGCGCAAATGTTTCTGTCGGTCATTCGTTTATATGTGATTATGGATGCAATATACATATCGGTGATAATGTCACCGTAAATACTGGTTGTACATTTGTCGATTGCAATAAGATTACCATAGGGAACAATGTGCTGGTAGCACCTAATGTACAAATCTATACGGCAACTCACCCGGTAGAGTTTAATGAACGACTTGTATTGACAGAAACCCCGGATGGCTGTAAGTATGTCCGTCGAACTTTTGCCCTCCCTGTCATGATAGAGGATGGCTGCTGGATTGGCGGTGGAGTAATTATTTTACCGGGAGTGACAATAGGGCAAAAATGTGTGATTGGTGCAGGAAGTGTTGTAACCAAAGATATTCCGGCAAATAGCTTGGCGGTAGGAAATCCTTGCCGGGTGATACGGAAAATCAATCAAATGTAAGGTTATGATTAAATTAGTAGCCTTTGACTTAGACGGTACAATCGGAGATACAATTCCCATGTGCCTCAAAGCCTTAAAAAAGGCAGTAACTCCCTATGTTACTCTTAATGATGTATCCGAAAATGATATTTTAGAAACTTTTGGACTAAATGAAAAAGGGATGATAAAAAAACTTGTTGGTTATAATTGGGAAAATGCTTTGGATGACTTCTACGTGATATACGAACAAATGCATATAATGTGCCCTCGTCCTTTCGACGGTATAACAGAACTGATTGAGAAGTTAAAAAAGAAATCTATTCTTATTGCTTTGGTTACAGGAAAAGGAGAAAAGAGCTGTGCGATAACATTACGTCAATTTAATATGGACACGTGTTTTGATAAAGTAAAAACTGGAAATCCTTTCAAAAATAATAAAGCAGAGAATTTTAGGGAACTGCTCGCAGATTATAAATTACAACCGGATGAAATGATATATATAGGTGATACAGTTTCAGATATTGTGTCTTGTAGGGAAGTTGGAATACGATGTTTATCTGCTTCATGGATAACTTCTTGCTTAGATGCACAAAAATTAGAAGCTCACAATGCTGGGAATGTTTTTTATTCAATAGCTTCACTTGAATGCTATTTAATGGGATGACAAATATATGTGCTTAATAAAAAAACATTTAGTATTTCTATTGTATGAACAAAATATCAGATTTGAGTTTCTTTCGATTATTATCGGAATGCTCACAACGTAAAGTTTTCGGTATCAGAGTTTATGGAAGCTATTGAGGAATTGGCTATTTATTTGGCTGATTTCAGTATCAGCGAACAGGATAATAGCGTTTTATTACGCTATTTTTCATTCGGATTACATAGACTTAAATCGTATCATGTACGGTTTGAGCAAGAAAAAAATGCCTTATTTGTATCCCATTGATGAAGCGATTGGGCTACTGAACAATGAAATACGCCTTGTGGAATGGCGTATCAAGTACCCGGAGCAATTCAAATCACACTTTAACAAACAACCTTTTTCCCCTCTTTATTTGGCAGACAAAACAAATCTGATTGATATAATGGAAATTATCAGCGGTTTATTCCTTTCCAAACATATCGTCTATAAAAATGATAAACCTACTTTTTTGTCCGACTTGTCTAAAGTTACAGGCGCATAATCTATGTTTACTGCCTTTTTCATTTTTTCTATTTCTTCGTTCATTGTACCGAGCAGGGTACGCATTTCCGTCTCTTTTCCGAATACCCGTTTCAGGAGAAGTTTTGTCTTCAGAATGAAGAACAGGATGTTCATTGTTCCTGATCCCTAAGCTCGTATACCTCGTCATCCAGTCTATATTGTTGTATTTGCGTTTTGTGAGAAAACAAAAAATCCTGATTCCGTTTGGAAATCAGGATTTTACTGCCTTTTTTTCTTCAAAGTGGTGCCACCAGGAATCGTAATTTATTTCCAAGTGGTTGAATATCATCCTTTTCTAAAAGCCACTCAACTGTAATCTCCTCCGATTGTTCCACCAATGACTTGCGTTGTTCTGCGCAAGGTTACGTGAAGGTTTCCAAGGGCAAAGGTAGTGAATTAGTTTGAACTATTGTCATTCTTGTTCTTTAATCTTTTGATTTCCTTATCAAAATCGCTTTCTAGCAGTTCCATTTCGTGTTTGCGGTAGATTTCAAACTCCTTTTCAGCCTTCTCAATCGCTTGTATATACGAGATATTGAACTGTTCGGAATTTCCGAACAGTTGCCTTCTTTGCTAGTTATCCATCTTCAAATATATGCTTAATGTGCTCGCTTACATTCGATTTGCTTGTTTGGTATATCTCAACTAATTGCCCCTAAGTCAGCCACAAGTCTTCATCAGCAAAGCGCACAGACACACGAGTTATATCGTTATTGTCCTGATAGAGTATTATTTGGTTTTCTTTGTTCATTGGCTTGTTTTTCTTCTCTTTGAATGTAAATATACTCAATATACTTGGTTTTATGGACGTTTATGCTACTTTTCTGAAACTCAATGCCGCATTTTCAGATAATATCGCTAAATTTGCATGGTAAATCAAAGTATTGTAATTAACAGGCAAAATCAAGACGTATGGAATCGCAAAAAATAAATAGGTTAAAGGTTGTGTTAGTTGAGAATGGTAAAACTGGGAAATGGTTGGCTGAGCAGGTCGGAAAGAACGAAGCAACCGTTTCACGATGGTGTTCCAACAAGATGCAACCCTCTCTTGACATGCTTGTGAAGATTGCAGGACTTTTGAATGTTGACCCTCGCCAACTTATCAATGGCGGTAATAATGATTGATTATGGCAAAGAAGAAAGCTACAAAGAAAGAGGAGAACTCCCTCAATCTTGAAACCATATTGTTTAACTGCCGCGACTATCTCCGTGGTAGCGCATCGCTCAATGATAAGCGCGATGTGATACTTACGCTTGTGTTTCTCCGATTTATTGGCGAAAAATTTGATGATGCTCAAGCTGAGATGCGCCAGCAATGTATCAACCGAGGAATTACTGATGAAGAGAAAATCGCAAGATTCCTTGATTCCCCCTCTCGCTACAAAAATATAGTATATGTTCCAGAAGCTGCTCGTTGGTCGATGCTAATCAACGTGCCTGCATCTAATCTTGTCGCTGCGCTTGATGATGCATTGCAAGCAATCGAAGATAGTGGTGATACACTTAAAGGTTGTGTAAAACTCAGTTTGTTTACCTCTGTAAAAATCCAATCCAATGAACTTAAAAAGGTTGTTGATGAGGTAAATAAGATTTCTCACAAGGTCTTCGGTGAAGAAAAAGACTTGATAGGTCGTGTTTATGAATATTTTTTAAAATCGTTCGCTGTAAACGCCACTAAAGAAGAAGGTGAATTCTATACTCCACACGATATTGTAGAGCTTATAGCCGCCTTTATCGAACCATTCGACGGTACTCTCTACGACCCATGTTGTGGCTCAGGTGGTATGTTTATTCAATGCGCTAAATATGTTGAGGCAAAGCAAGGTGACATTACAACTGTAAATGTCTTTGGTCAAGAGAAGGAGGATTCCACTTTTCGCCTTGCCAAAATGAACTTAGCTATGCGTGGTATATCCCACCATTTGGGTGATGGTCCTATTTCTACTTTCGATAAAGATCAACATGCCGGACTTGTTTTTGATTACATCATGGCAAATCCGCCGTTCAATCTCAAACATTGGTTCACCAAAGATGTTACTCAACAAGGAGTGAACTGGGCTGATTATGGCACTCCTCCCGAGAGCAATGCCAACTACGCATGGATTCTCCACATGCTTTCCAAACTTAAGGCAGACAAAGGTATTGCTGGTTTCTTGCTTGCAAATGGTGCCCTCGGTGATGAAGATACCGTTGCCATTCGTCAAGAACTTATAGAGAACGACAAAGTAGAGGCTATTATCGTTCTGCCTCGTGAATTGTTCTATACCACTGACATTTCGGTTACGCTGTGGATTCTCAATCAAAATAAGCGCGGAGGCATGCACCACGGGCGGCAACTACGCGATCACCGTGGGGAAATCCTCTTTATGGATTTACGCTCATGGACTGAAAACCCGGTCAAAGGTGAACAGAAGAAGAAAGTGGAATTAAAGGCTGATCAAGTGAAACGAGCTGCCGACATTTTCTTTCGTTGGCAGTCGGTTGGCACTAATGGTGCGACCTATGCAGAACCGGAACTTTACCGCTCGGTCGGCTTTGAGGAACTGAAAACAAACAACTTTTCTCTTGTTCCTAGTCGCTATATCGAGTTCGTTGACCGCGACAACAATATCGACTATGACAAAGTGTTGACTGAAACGGCCTCTGCGGTTTCCGAACTTTTATCGCTCCAATGCGAGAATGATGTAATGCTGCGTAACGCACTAAAACAGTTGGGATATGAGTGCAAGTGAAACAAAATGGGTGAGACTCGGTGAGTATATTGAGCAATCAGATAAAAGGAATTCCGATGGTGCTTTAACAGAAACTGATGTTCAAGGCATTAGTACGGATAAATGTTTTATTCCGACAAAAGCTAATCTGGACGGAGTGTCTGTTTTATCATATAAAATAGTTGCACTGTCAGAATTTGCGTATGTCGCTGACACTTCACGTCGAGGTGATAAGGTGGCACTTGCACTTAATTCATCTGAAAAAAACATTCTTATATCTTCAATATACACTGTATTCCACAGTACTGATGAGAATATCTTACTCCCTGAGTATATGTTCCTGTTGTTTAATCGCTCCGAATTTGACCGTTATTCTCGATTCAATTCTTGGGGTAGTGCGAGGGAAACTTTTGATTGGTCAGAGATGGAACGTGTACAAATTCCATTGCCGTCGATTGAGGTGCAGCGTGAATTGGTTGCCACTTACAACGGCTTGAAAACTCTTGCCGAGCAGAATGAGGCTCTGATACCTCGACTGTCTGCTGCCTGTCAAGCATATATCGTGGATTGCCGGGCTAAATATCCCTCAGTTCCCCTCGGTAAGTATATTGAGCAATCAGATGAACGTAATAGTGAAGGAATGTATTTACTTGAAGACGTTACAGGTATTAGCAACGAGAAATCTGCCATTCCAACAAAAGCGGACATGAAAGATGTATCTTTAACTCCCTATAAAATATTTAAGCCAAATGAGTTTTGTTATGTAACCGTTACCTCTCGAAATGGCGGCAAAATATCGTTGGCATTAAACAATACCAGTCAAACAAAAATCGTTTCTTCCTCTTATGTCGTATTCCGCAGTAAGGATACCGACAAACTCTTACCTGAGTATTTATTTCTGATGCTCAACCGCCCTGAATTTGACCGCTATTCTCGATTCAATTCTTGGGGGAGTGCAAGAGAAACATTTGACTGGTCGGAAATGGAACGTGTACAAATTCCGTTACCGTCTGTCGAAGTGCAGCAAGCAATCGTTGATGTCTATCATTGTATGGAAAACGCCAAACAAATAGCCGCTACCGCACGCGAGAAACTCAAGACTCTTTGCCCTGCCTTAGTGCAGCGGGCAGCCCACTCTTAAAAGTTGACATCATGAAAGGAAAATTTTACGAGAGTGAATATGAAAAAGCCCTGATTGATTTGCTGCAAGCAGAGGGCTGGCAATATACTAATGGCGGAAATATCCACCGTCAACTCCGGGAGCCATTGCTTATCGAAGATCCTAAGGTTAATGATTTGCGCGTTTATTTGCAAAATCAGTATCCAGACTTGGCCGATAGCGATGTCACCGAGGTTATCAACTATTTGCGTCACGTTCCCGGGCAAAGCCACTTTGAACGTTTGCGCAACACCTTTCAGCTCGTTCGCGACGGCTACCGTTATACCCGTCATGGCGATGGTGTGAACTTCGATATTCGTTTTATTGACTTTGACAATACAGACTGCAATATCTTCCGTGCTGTCAATCAGTTCGAGGTTGCCTATGGCATGAAAAACGATGTGCGTATTCCCGATGTGTTGCTTTTTGTCAATGGCATACCGCTTTGCATCTTTGAGTTGAAGAATCCTACCAAACTTGATGCTGACATAGCGCAGGCTTACGAGCAGATACACACTCGGTATATGCGTGATATTCCTCATTTGTTGCGTTATTGTCCGCTATCATGTATCAGTGATGCTACCGACAACAACACACGGCTCGGCACTACCTACACGCCATACGAACACTATTATGCGTGGAAAAAGGTTAATAACGAAGATCCTTCGGCTCAAAAGGGCATAGACCAAGTACGTACTATCGTCAAAGGCGTGCATGAACCATCCAGATTCTTGGAAATTCTGCGCGACTATGTCTATTTTCCCGATGAAAAAAGTGGAAGGGAGGAAGAAATAGTGTGTCGCTATCCTCAGTTCTTTGCCACTCGAATGATGAGTGACAGCATACGTCGTGCCTTTAAAGAGCAGACCTCTAAAGGTGGCACATACTTCGGAGCTACAGGTTGCGGCAAAACATACACAATGATGTTCATTGCAAGGCAACTTGCGTTGCGCTGCAAAGAGCTCGGTTCGCCCACCGTCATTATGATTGTTGACCGCGACGACTTGCAGACACAAGCTGGAAAACTGTTCTTGCGCTCGCAAGACTTCTTGCAACTCGGCACAGTCAAAGTCATCTCCGACCGAGAAGAACTCAAAACCGAACTTTCGCTTCGCGACAGTGGCGGATTCTTCATCTGTACCATTCAGAAATTCTGTGAGTCAATCGGAGAGTTAAACACTCGCCGTAATATCATCTGTTTTTCTGATGAGGCCCACCGCACCCAAATTCGCCTTAGTAGCAAAATCAAAGTTGTTGAACATAAGGACATCGAAGCCAAGGTGGAACAAACCTCAGCAGGTGCAGTTGCCGTTAGAATAATTGATGAAAGCAAAATCGGTGCTTTTGTAACCAAACCCTATGCCGAACAACTCCGCACGGCGTTTCCTAATGCCACATTCGTCGGCTTTACAGGTACACCTATCGCCGAAACGATTCAAGTGTTCGGTGAAATAGTGGACCGCTACACCATGCAACAAGCGGTGGACGATGAAATTACTAAAGACATCAAGTATATTCCACGCATTGCCCAAGTAACACTCGATTCCGAAAAGGTCAAGGAGATAGAGGATTATTATACCCGATGTGCGGAGGAGGGAGCAACCGAATCTGACATAGCTGCAAGTAAAAAGGCGATGAGTGCCATGGAGCAGATACTTGGCGATGAAGAACGACTGGAACGCCTTGCAGCCGACATCATAACACACTATACTGCCTCTTGTGACAATAAGCCCGGTGTGGTACAAAAAGCCATGGTTGTATGTAGCAAGCGAGAAATTGGCTATGCATTATTGCAGAAATTCCGCAAACTTCATCCCGAGTGGTTTGAGGAACGCAAAGCACCGGAGGGCTATGTAGTCCCTGAAAAAGAAATGAAAGAACTGATTCCGATGCCGACTATTGCCATGGTTGCCACCCGTGGCAAAAACGACAAAAAAGATATGTACGACTATCTTGGTGACAAGAAGCGCACCAAGACACTTGAAAATGCCTTTAAACAGGAATACTCAAACTTCCGTGTCGTCATAGTTGTGGATATGTGGATTACGGGATTCGATGTACCGTGCCTCACCTATCTATACAACGATAAGCCGCTGCAAAAGCATACATTGGTACAAACAGTCAGCCGTGTCAACCGTAAATACCCAGGTAAAGACTTTGGCTACATTATTGACTACATAGGTATTCGCAATAATATGATGGAAGCCATGAAGCAATATGGCGGTGATACTTTTGGTCCAAGCGAGGATGATGTGCAGCAAGCGTTAGAAGCGTTGCTTGTAGAACTCGAACTTATCAAGCAGCTCTTTGCAGGTTTTGACCTAAAACCATTCATAGATAAAGATTCAAAACCGCTTGACCGACTTGAATGTCTTGGCAAAGCGTCAGAGCATATTTTGACTTTGAGCAAAATGTACAATGTAGCCAAAGAGGGCAAAAGACCTAAAGAGGTAGATGCTAAGACTTTCTTCTTGGCTCACGTGAAGCGTCTGAAAACCGCTTATGACATCTGTCAACCTTCAAACGCCCTGAACCACGAACAGTTGTCGCTGTCACAGTGCTTTATGTGTGTCGCTACTTATATTCGCAAGGCTTCGGGCGAGAAACACGATGTGGAGAGCATGAACCGCGTAGTGCAGCGCATGGTTGCCGAAGCATTGCAGTGTAACAGCGTGGTGAGCATACTTGACACTGATGTAGAGGAAAGTATATTTAGCCCCGGCTTTATCGAACAGCTCAACGGAGTTAAGTTGCCTGCCACCCGTCTTGAAGTGCTCATTAAGATGTTGCGTCGAAGCATTGCGCAATATAAGAATACAAACAAGTTTGCCGCAGAGAAATTTGAGGAACTGCTTAAAAAGACTTTGGAGGAGTACCACAATCGTCGTGCAACACTCTCTTCTGCCGAGGCTACCCAGACGCAGAAAGATACGGTGGACGAGATTATTCGCAATGCCACCCAACAGGCACTCGACATTCTTAGCAAATTGGGCGAGGATAAAGAAAGTTTCCGTAAACTTGGTCTTACATTTGAGGAGAAAGCCTTTTACGATATATTGATGCATATGCGCGATGTTCATAACTTTGAGTATGGCACAGACCGCAAAGTAGGCTCGCTGATCATCAATGACAAGTGTAAGGCTCTCGCCAAAAAAGTAAAAGAGTTGATTGATACCCAATCGTGCTTTGCCGATTGGTTGTCAAATACAAATGTTCGTGCCAAACTCAATCAAGACCTTTGGTTTTTGCTTGATGAAAACGGTTACCCACCTGAATGGAGCGATGATGTTTTTGATCAGGTTCTTGACCAAGTGGAAAACTATAAAGAGCATCAATCTGCCCCACGCTTATATAGTGTTAATACAGACTATTATCCGTTTATGGTTGCAGAACCGTAATAGAAAAATCCTTATGAATATGATAACACCATCAAAAGAACAAAGTAAGCGTTCTGCTGCACATATTTTTGCCGCTTTTCAATATCAATGGGATTACTTTGTGCTACAGCTTTTAGCCACAAATGATGATACGATTACTGTCAGTTTTGAACTTCTTGATGATGTTGATAAACAGACGGGAGAATGTATCACCTTATATCAAATAAAACATAGTGTTCAAAAAAACGCAAAAAACGAAACAATAAATTTAAGTAATAGAGATACGGACTTGTGGAAAACAATATCCATTTGGATGGAGTTTATTGACGAACAACCGGATGTCTTAGCGAGTCACAAGTTCGTTTTAGTAACAAACAAAGCTATTGAGGATAACGCGTTTGTTAACGCTCTCGGGAAGTTTAGAGAAAATAGGTCTATTGACGAATTAAAATCGGCACTTATTTCCATTCAAGGATCCGAGAGGGTCAATAAAGATAAGACCGATATTACCAAAAAGAAAAGTGCTGATATTTCAGAGATAATTACGAAATTATTAAGTAAGTCGTATCTGTCAGAATTTTGTGCCCGAATTTCTGTTTCTGAAACTTCGGATATGCTGAAAGATGAAGTTAAAAGATACATGGATAATCGTTTTTGCTTAAATAAGAATCGTGTAGAGTGGGTTTATGATCAACTTATGAATAGATTGCGAGATGATTCTGTTGAAAATATTGAAAATAATATACCTATCTCCTACACAGGAGCCATTTTTAAAGAGCGATACCAGAGTATAATTGATATTGGACGTCAGAAAATACATTTCAGGACGAACTACAGCTTTAGTGAATTTAATGGCAATCCTCGTGACTTATTATTTATGAAACAACTTTTTTCTATTGGAGACACTAAAGAGGACGAATTGGACAGAATGGTAGAGCTAACCACGAGATGGCTTTGCTTTAACAACAACCTCCAAGAGCATTTCAATAATAAGGCTTTGCTTCATGAAGATGTAGATAGTCTTACCAAAAATGTAGTTTCATCATGGGATAATTACCATCGGTCCAAACACCGTAGAATAACATCGGCATCAACTGATGACGAATTATGTGAAGCAGGTTGTAATACGGTTGATGAGATGAGAAAAGAGCGATTTTCATTAGCCGAAACTCCGTTAGAGCAATTCTTAAGCGAAGGATGTATATATTACTACTCAAATTCACCAACAGATATAATCCCCGAATTACCTTTAATTGGTTGGCATCATAACTGGAAAGATAAATTTAAGAAGTCATGAACAGAGTATATAATAATGAAGGAATAATCATGGCATGCATAGTCCATATCCTCAGAGAAAGAGATATGGATATAGTTCTATTGTATCTTGTTAGTACAATTTTGATAGACAATCAGTTAAGTGCAGAGTTGTATGACTGTATAGATTTCAGACAACTTTCCAATCGCATTAAGAGTCAAGGGCTAATATCTCGTAAATTGGATTCGTTTGGTCCATATTTCATGAATGCCATAATTATACTAAAACAGAGCAATACTATTACAGTATCAGAAGGCGTACTGCGATTAATCGACAAATCCTTTCCTAATGGAAATCTAAGTTCCAGAAGGTTGGGGCGGATAATTAATAATGCAAATCGCTTATTAGATATATGCAAGGACTTATCAACCGAAGAAATTTATAACGAATTAAACGTATTTCTATGAATCTATATATTGAAAGCATAAAATTATGGTTCAAGGGTTTTAGTGAAAACTCGCAAAGGACGATAACCTATCCCTTCATACCAAATAAGATAAATGTTATTACAGGGGATTCTTCCACTGGCAAATCATCTATACTCGGAATTATTGATTATCTTTTTCTCTCAGATAATCCGGTAATTGTAGAAAATATAGTTAATGAGAATGTAGAGTTCTATGGTATGCATTTATATCTTAATGGTACAAGTTACATTCTTATAAGAAAAGCCCCGCATTTTGGGAAAGGTTCGCAAGATGTATATTGGGAAAAACAGCAAGAATACCCAACGCCATATACCCCCACACATACTGTTGGAAATATGAGAGCTTTACTCACATGTATGTTTAAGGTTCCAAAACATGAAGAAAAAGTTGGTCATAAAACATATCCTATGACCTTCAGACATTTTTTGCCATTTAACTACTTGACCGAAGATATTATTTCATCAGCCAATACATATTTTGATACGGCTTTTTTTATGAACCGAAGTTTTGACGCACACCTTGATTATGCCTTGGAGTATGTCAATGGCATTAGGTGTCATAACGGAAAAGAAGTGGAATCTGCAATTCAAAAGGCTGAAAAGGATTTGAACAACTATCAACTAAAGCATCAAAAAGCACAGGCTGATGAAATAAAATATAGAGACTGTCTCGTTTCTATATATGAAGACGCATTGCGCCTTAACCTTGTCCCTGCTGATAATTTGTTTATTCGTGAAAATGCAAATGAGCTACAACATTATATTCAACGAACTATAGATGAATACGACAAGCTCATCAAAAATGATGAGGATACTAATAAACTTGAGAGACTAAAAAAACAACGGGATGGACTTAAGTCTAAATTAAGTGTCTATAGCTCTCTACTTTCGGAGATGGGTAAACAAAAAGATATGGGAGTGAAGATTCAAGATAGCCTGCGTCCTATTTCCTACATAAGGAAACACATAGATGAGGTCATAATCTGTTCAGAAACAACAGAACTTCTTGATTTGTTGGAAAAACAACTTATAAAAATAAAGAAGTTAAGAACAGAAACGCCTAAATTGCCTGTTGATTTCACTTCAAGATACGAAGAGTTAAAACAAGAACTGGAAACTTGTGAAACAGAACTAAAGCGATTAACATCTCTCCGAAAGACCATTGCTAATCCTAGGTGGATTAACATGGCACTAAGTCTTAAATATCAGCTGAAAGAACTGAAGAAGCCACAAGTAGATACATTTCAGCCAAATGTTGAGCAAGATATGCTGTCAAAAATTGAATCATTGAAAATTCAATTAAAACAGATGTATTTATTGCCTCACGACGTAAAAGAAATACTGAACGAATATATAAACAAATATTTTCTTTCAAAAAATGGCATTGTAGATTCTTATCTAGATTCATCAATGCGTTATGACGATGAGGAACGCAGAGTATCGTTATTGAAAAATGGAGAAGAGTATTCTATTAGAAATGTAGGTAGTAAATCAAACTATATGTTCCTACATTTATGTTTCTTTCTCGGCCTCCATCGGTCTATAATGGCACATCAGTCCGAACAGGTTGGCTCATTTCTGTTTATTGACCAACCAAGCATTCCGTATTATGCAGATAAAAACGCGCTTGAGAACGATGACAAGAAACAACTAATCAAGGCATTTGGACTGCTCAATGATTTTATGAAAGATATCATAGACGGCGAAAAGAATCATTTTCAGATTATACTGATAGAACATGCTGACGAATCCTATTGGGAAGATTTGGAGTATTTTCATACGGCAGCGAAGTTTTCAAAATCTGAAAATGGAGGTCTAATTCCTAACTATATTTATGAATGATGGTAAAATTCAAATTAGGTATACCTGTAATTGCCACAGTACAAAAAGTGGGAAATAAATCCAGAGAAGAAGGAATCGCATTTGCTTCTAAAGCGGACGATATGTCGTTTGCTTCGGAGTTTGTGTCAACATTGGTGAAAAACACATTTAAGTTTGATACTTTTAGCCAATTTGATTCGATTGATTCTTTGGATATGAATCCGTCCTATAGATTTGTACGCAAGATATTTGAAAATAAAGATGAGTTTGTTAAACAATCAAATAATCTTGCGAGACACCTTTATGACCAAAGTATACATCCACACATTAGTAACGGAGAGTTTTATGTAATTTATATTGACGGTTGCATTATTAACGATGAAACTGTTGATGCTGTTATGTTACTCAAAACAGAAGCAAAAGATAACTTTTTAACCGTGTCCTATGAAAACGGAGAATACTCCATAAAATCACAACTAGGCCTGAGTACAAAGCATTTAGACAAAGGGTGTATAATTTTCAATACCCAATCAGATAATGGATATTTAATTTCTATCGTAGAAACATCAACTATCCGTCAAGATGGCAGATATTGGTCTAACAACTTCCTTTATATTAAGGAAATAATTACTGATTTTCAGCACACTGAACATATAGCAGATTTTTGTTCTACTGTAGTTCGACAAATTAGTAAAGGAAATCCTGAAAAATCTTTGGATTTAGTTAAGGCATCTCGAAAAATCATACAAATATTGCAAAATGAAGGTCGGGAAGTAAATACAAATGAACTGATCTCATCATTAGCAATTGATGAGGAAGTCGCATCCATGTTATTATCATATAAAAGAGAATATGAAGAAAGGAGTGGAGAGATGCCTGAAACTTTCAAAATAGCACAAAATGCAGCGAAGAGAAAGGCTATCACGAAAGCTAATATCTTAAAAATAGGTTCAGGTTTTGAACTTAAGGTATTAGATTCATCAGCCATTATCGAACAGGGATATGATGATGAGAAGAAACAGAATTTTCTCAAACTATATTATAGATAGGTATGAAGGAAGATATGACAATTGACGATATAAAGAACCTTGTGTCAGCTGACGAGTCAAGAACTCTGGAACTGAAGAAGACTACCGGCGAATTGAAAGACGGTATGCATTCGGCATGTGCTTTCTTGAACACCGAAGGTGGTTGGCTGATTTTCGGTATTGCACCGAAGTCCTTGAAGATAATCGGGCAAGAAGTAACGGACAAGACACAGCAGGAGATTGCCCAGGCATTGGCAGGACTGGAACCTGCAGTAGATGTGCGGGTGGCGTATATTGATGTGCCGGAGCACCCGGGCAACAAAGTTATTGCCATGCACTTTGACGGTTGGGTATGGGGTGAGCACCCACATACATTTCACGGTTGTCCCTATTTCAAAGTTGAGAGCACTACGAAAGTGATGCCACAAGATATGTATGATGAACGCATTCGTGCCCACCAACCTCAGTTGTATGCGTGGGAAAGGTTGGCGGCTGACGGTGTAGCATTGGCAGACCTTGATGAAAACCTGATTCGCAACAGCATCCGACGAGGTATAGATGGCGGACGTATTCCTGAATCTGCATTGTATGAGTCGACAGGAGATATTCTTTCAAAATGGAAATTGCTTAAGAATGGCGTGCCGACTAATGGTGCGGTATTGCTGTTTTCCAATAACATAGACGAGTATCCGCAATTTACGCTAAGAATGGCTCGGTTTGTGGGTACGAATAAAAATATGTTCCGGGACATCAACGTGCTGAAGGTAATTTCTTCCAACTGTTAGATGCCGGAGTTGCGTTCTGTTTCAAGCATCTTTCTCTCAGTGGTAGAATCACCAATCATAGTTTGGAACGGGAGGAACAGCTTGAAGTGCCTTATCATGCGTTAAGGGAAGCTCTTATCAATGCTCTTTGTCATCGTCATTGGGAAAGATATAATCTGACCATCAGCCTTGCCATCTATGATGACCGTATAGAAATAGCTAGTCCTGGTACATTTCCACCTCAGATAACACCTGAAAACATAAAGGAGCCTCACGAGTCATATCCGCATAACCTGAAAGTGGCGGAAGCACTTTATCGGATGACTTATCTGGAAAACTGGGGGAGTGGTGCAAAGCGTATCATGGATGCTTGTCAGGCACAAGGTGTGGAATCCCCCACATGGTCTTCTGATGGTGGCTTTGTTACTATTACTTTCATGCGACCTTATTTCGCATCCGATACAACAAAGATAGACAAGGAGGATAAAAAAGCAACTAAAGAGGACAAGTACCGCTCAACTACCGACCAAGTACCGCTCAACTATCGACCAAGTACCGCTCAAGTTCAAGAAATGATTCTTTCAATGAGTGACGACTATATGGCGATGAATGAAATTATGTCCAATATGGGATTCAAACATCGTACATCATTCCGGAAAAATTATTTTCTTCCTGCGTTGGAAGATGGTGCAATTGAACCAATGTATCCTGAACAGCCCAATCATCCGAAACAAAAATACAGACTCACAGAATTAGCAAAAGAGTGGATAAAGGATAATTCAGACCATTCAAAAGAGTAAAAATGGCATCGCTGATTTGAAAGGATTTCCGACTTCGGAGGAAATCCAGTTTCCTGTAAGGACAAGGCGTTTTGAGCTGCTCGAAGTATTTTGAGCAGCCCAAAACATACCTTGCTGTGTTCAAGTGAACACAAAAATCATTTGAAGCATTGACAGAGAAAGATACTTTTATAAGATAACTTATCATACGAAGTTACCTTTGAGTTTAACTGATAAAACGTATGTATGGTCATACGTTAATTCAACTGACCATAATGTCATATGACCAATAATATGCTTCATCAGCCGTATGTATAATTGATAAGTCGTATGGCTGATAATACGGCTGACTGGTAAGTTTGATATATTTTTTATCTACAAAGTTCTCTGTATTGATGAGTTGATATGTAATCGGACTTTCAATACTAATTTGAAAATGTGATATAGGACAATGGCTACCATATCAACGCAACACGCTGCCACTTTCAGGAAAACGATTGCCCGACAATGGATTATATATTCCTTTGTAGCAAAAGAAACAACAAAAGGAATACATTATGGAAATTGTATCAATCGAAAAAAGAACTTTTGAGGCAATGGTCGCAAGGTTCAACCGCTTCGTTAGCCGCATGGAGGTTATCTGCCAACGGCATGGAGAAAAGAGAATGAGTGAGTGGATGGATAATCAAGACGTGTGTCGGATGCTCAACATCAGTCCACGCACGTTGCAAACGCTCCGAGATAATGGAACATTGGCATACAGCCAAATCAATCACAAGACCTACTACCGTCCCGAAGATGTGGAGCGCATCGTTTCTGTCATTGAGGATAGGAGAAAGGAAGCAAAGTTCAAAGGTAAAACAATCTGATAACTGAATAAAGTAATAACATAAACCCACTAAATTCAGAGTAATATGAACGAACTGATCAACAAAGACAACGAGTGGATAATCCACTTCATGAGCAGCCTCGACAGTCTGCTTGCCCGTTTCGAGCATCTGACCGCCAACTACCGCCCGACATTAGGAGGCGAACGTTTCTTTACCGACAAAGAGGTGTCGGCACGGTTGAAGGTGAGCCGCCGGACACTTCAAGACTATCGCAACGAAGGACGTATCGCCTATATCCAGTTGGGCGGCAAAATCCTCTACCGTGAATCCGACATCGAAAGGATGCTGAATGACGGTTACCGCTCCGCCTACCGACAGGCTGTAATCTGATTTTACCGTCAGTCGCTTGTTCCCGTTGCCGGATGCCTTTCAATCGTGTGACGGGCAGTGACAAGGTTTTCGGGTTGAATACGCTCAAACTCGTTTGAGGAAGATTCTGCCCGAAACGGCATCGCCGTCTGACCTTGCCTCTGATGTCAAAGCCATACGCTACCTTTGCATCCGACATTGGTAACGAGTGGCTGACGGAATGAACTTCAACTATACCATAGGTTGTTACCTCTGCTACAAGAAACGAACAGTGTAATCGGTGTTTCTTTTGTGGCGGTACTAATTTTACTGATTACAAACTGTCTAAGCAGAACACTTTCTTTACTGCATACTCTGAATGCAATGGCTATAATCATTTCAATGTTATAAATATCATAACTGATGCTTTCCGGTTGTTTGATATACTTCCTCGTTTCAACTTCCTCCAGTTCCTTATTCTTGTAGATGGAATGAATCGCCTTGCGAATATCGTATGAGAACACTCCGAGCAAGTCGGCAATCTCAAACTTTGTCATCCATACAGGTGCAGTAGGCATAGTGACCACACCCGTTTCACTGATTGTTATTACTCCTCTTTCCATACCTATTGCATTACTTTTGCCATCACGTTCTTTACATTATTCATATCTCGCAGAATAGAGGAGTCAAGTACACGGGCATAGTGCTGTGTCATTTTGATGTTGGTATGACCGAGCATTTTCGCTACATTCTCAATACTCACGCCATTGGCAAGGCATACAGAGGTCGCATACGAGTGGCGGGCGACATGTGTGGTCAAGGTCTTGTTTATCAGACATAAGTCTGCAATTTCTTTCAGATAGCTGTTCATTTTCTGATTGCAGGGAACTGGCAGCAATCTGTTTTTCTTTTGGCAAGCCGGATGCTTTGCGTATTTGCGGAGAATCTCCAACGGAATATCAAGCAAGGGAATGTTGCACATGTTCTTCGTCTTTTGGCGAGGCTTACGAATCCATAGGTTGCCATTGGAATCTTCCACGATATGTTCCGGCGCCAGTTGTTGCACATCAATGAATGCCAATCCTGTAAAGGCAGCAAAAATAAAGACATCACGGACAATGGTAATACGCTCTAACGGGAACTCCTTGTGATAAATGGTGAGCAGTTCATCCATTGTCAAGAACTCGCGGATAACTTCTTTCTCATGAAACTTGATGCCAATGAATGGGTCTTTGGTTATCCATTCATTGGCAAGCGCAAGATTGGTTATCTTCTTCAAGCACTTCATATAGCGGATAACCGTATTTTGCTGGCACTCCTTCTCCGTTTTGAGATAGAATTCAAAGGCACGCACCAGTTCGCCATTGACTTCCAATAATGGTAAATCCTCCTTGCCGTATTTCAGTTTGATAAGTTCTGCAAGATAACGCTTGCAACTCTCATAACGGCGGACGGTAATTAAGGCATAGTCCTTCCCGACAAGTTTACGGCATTGGTCGTTATGTTCTTGGATGGTTTGAATGAGAGTGCGGACAACCTCAGGCACTTGGTCTTGCCCGAAGAACTTTTCCTGCAACAGGCGGGCGGTAATGAACCGTCCTTGTTCCTCTAGTTCATTAAAAGTCTGGTAGAGCTTGATTCTTGCGTCCTCAATATAGGCGTTCAAGTCGCAGGATTTGCGGCTTTTCCCTTTGGCGCACTCCTTCGCCTGATTCCACAAGGATGGCTCTATGCTCTTGCGGATGTTGTTTTCCACTCGCGCACCGTTCACGGTGATACGCATACATACGGAGGCTTCCCCGTTTTTCAGCAACTTGGCTTTCTTGATAAAGAAAAGCACATTGAATGAGTCTCTTTTCATGTTCCTACAGTTTTTCGTTGTACAAAAGTAGGAAACCATGCACGCTTTATTGATACGCAAAATACTGAAAATCAGAGAGAAGTAACCCTATTCGGTGGAGATATGTACTCCACCTATTTTGCTCCACCTTTTGGAACACCGGTAACGGTAATATTTTGCCGCTTTTTGCGTTCCGCCGGAAAACAAAAAATCCCGATTTCGCTTGGGGATCAGGATTTTACTATCTTTTGCTTTTCTTCAAAGTGGTGCCACCAGGAATCGAACCTTTTGCTTTGGTTTATTCTAATTCCTTGAGTGACTGCACGTTTATTGCTTTATCTCTTATGAAAGCCATTGAATTGGCATTACAATAAATTCATTGATTTTCTTTATCAATTCAACCAATACTATCTCTTTGACATTGCAAATCTAAGTAAAAGGTTCGATTTCCGCAAGAATGTTAGCAATATTTTTATAATCAAATATAATGTATCTCATCTGTTTCTATTAGTTCATTTTTTATGTTCATATAAATCAATATTACTACTTATAATAGAAAGTCCACCTCCTAGTCGAGCTCTTTTTTTTATGGATAAATAAATATCATACAAATCTCGGGTATTTACTCCTAAATTTGCTGGGCCAGGATCAAGATATTGTATATTATCATCTTGTTTACATATATATAAAATACAATGGCCAATATCTAAATTATCTTTAATATTATATAACGCACCGTGACTTATGAACATCATAATGTCATAATTGTCAGAAACTGATTCGAAAAACGAATCTAAATTAAATTCATCAAATTGATTTTCTAAAAAAAATGTTTCTTTTAATGGGATATTATAGTGCTTAAAGAGGTTATTTATAGTATTATTTCTTAAATGGACTCCCCAATCTTTAGGGTTATCTGAAATCTGTATATTATGGATTTCATGAGGAATAATAGCCATATCGGAAGGCGAACATACCAAACCAATATAATTAGCTATATCAAATTGAGAAATATCATACCCATGTCTTTTAATAATACTCTCAAGAACAGCGCAAACACAGCAATACGGAGCTGAACGTATTATCTCATATTGTTTCATAGAACTGTATCAATGTATATTTTTGACCACGATTCCATTTCAGAATAATATGCTTTAAGTTCAGAGATATTTATCCATTGTCCTGTCATTTTTTCTTTTTCATTGATTTCTAAATCCATACAATTAAGGTGTATTTGGTAAAGTACTCCAAGGTGAACTTTTCCAACATCATTTGTGTCATCATTGATAAGTCCAACAGGTACAATACTCTCTATTTTACAATTATCATAAAGTTGAACCTCTTCATTAAGTTCACGCGTTAATTCATGGTGCATATACTTTATATTAATAGATTCTCCCCATGGATTCATATGCCCGCCAACGCCTAATGAATACATATTATGCAGACGTGTTTCTGTCTGCTTTTTTGTTCGATGAAACATATATATCATATCCTTATAACAGATGACTGCATATGGGATTAGTTGCTTATATAAAGGGTCATCTTCTAATTCATTACGATACCTAAAAAGCCCTTTAACTAATAATTGGTTTATAATCTTAGAATCACTAATCTCTATTACTCCATTTTTAACATAATCTAAAATATTCCATACATGATCTGTTGGTATTGCAAGTGTTAATTCAGTCTTCATTTTATAGATTGTTATATCTTTTATTACTTATAGTCGGTTGATCAGCATTATTATATTTACCTTCATAAATCTCATCATCACATGATGTTTTAAAGATAAACATTTGGGCAATATTTTGTCCTGTATTAAGTTTTACAGGTATAGTTCCCATGTTACAAATTTCAAAAGTCACTTTTCCATTATAACCACTTTCTATTTGACCATCACAACAATGAATGGTAATAAAAAGTCTTGCTAAGGATCCTTTTGTCTGGAGTAACCCCATGTATCCTTTAGGCATTTTGATATTTTCAGAACTACATGCAAGTATAGCCTGTCCTGGTTTCAAAATATATCCGTCTTGAAGGCTAATTCGCTCCATGTATTCATCAGGAATTTCTTGTCCATATGTAATGTATGGTATGTTTTCCTTAAATCTTAAAATTTGCTTGTCTAAACTTAATGATAGAGAAAACTGGTCATAAGATTGTTTGTTTATTATATCGTATTGCTTGATTAGGCTCTTTAAATTTTTTCCAGTTATAATCATGATTACTCTTTTAATAATTTTATTAGTTGTGCTATATACAAAAGAGCAGTTGGAACTGCGATACACGCCCATGCCACAAATTGTATCCAATGTGCACATATATAATTCCAAAAAATTGTATGTCTGCTAATTTTCTGTGTATTTACTGGAGGAGCTGTTTGATAGTCTTCCAAACTACTAGACATCGTAAAATCTGTATTTATAAAAAACACAGACGCAAAACCTATTCCTTTTTTAAGCAATAATTTCTTATTGCTGCCATTATAAAAACCGATTTTTAAAAATCCGTCAAAGCCAGGGTCTATTTTTCCTGAAGATATAAAGCAACCTTGAAAGATATAATTTCCTTTACCTGTAATAAGACCAAACGCATTGTAAGGTAAAGAAATTTTCTGCCTACTATATATAACTACAGACTGTTTAGGATCTATAGACAATCCTTCCTCTGGTATTTTATATTGTTGTCCATTTCTAGGAAGTATATATACATCACCAACTTCGATTTCCATAGATGCAGGATTAGCGACTTTCTCATTAGCCCTGTCTTTTATATAAATAAAACTATCAGGTGATTCTAAATTATCACATCTGACTTCCCATTTATCAGTAACTCTCTTATTTAAATTGATTAATGCCATACATCTTCAGCCTTTCTGAGGCAAAGATAAGCATAAAAAGTGATAAATAAAAGAAATATCAGGTTCTTATCTTCCAAGCATCCACGCAAAAAGATGCGAATGGAGAGATGGTATATTTATGCATTGACTGATAGAATGAATTGTCATCTGATGACACTGTTTTTTCTGTCTTGGGCATAAAGTGGTTCTTTGTTCTGTGGGGTAATAGTAATAAATCTACAAAAATGATCTGCCATGAACATACAGGAAACAAAGAGCATCAGACTTGTTGATTTTTTAGCCAGATTAGGATATGAACCAGTGATATAACGTGGAAACAGCGTTTGGTACAAATCTTCTTTTAGGACGGAAAAGGAGGCATTTTTCAAAGTTGATATCCATAAAGAACTGTGGTATGACTTCGGGCTGGGTAAAGGAGGGGATATTATAATTCTGGCTAAATACACATGATATGCGTTATGTATTACGTTGCATTAAAGGAAGAAGGGCTGTTCTGAAGCCAGTTACTATTTCCTGTCTTTTTGAAGAGGAACAGCCAGCTTTCCGGGATTTAAGAATCAGACCTCTTGCCAATCGGGTATTGCTTGACTATCTGAAAATGGAAGCTGCTCGGAAAGTATGCAAGGAAGCTCATTTCAAACAGAATGGGAAAAGTTTTTTGCTATTGTCTTTCCCAATATATCCGGCGGGTTGAGATACGAAACAGGTATTTTAGGTGCCCAAAGATATCTCTTGTGCCATACATGAGCCTCTAGGTGGGATATGCTATGTCTTTAAGGTGCATTGACTTTCTGTCTTTCTAATCGTTTTTTCCACATTTGGATAAGGGAGATAATTTTGTTTTGAATTCGATCTGTAATTAGCAGAAGTCTTTTTCATCTCTTGCGCTGTATGAGCGTATCAGTTATTGCCTAGATAATGATATAGCCGGAAAGAATGCCGTACTGGTGTTGAAAGAAAAACCTTCCCATTTTCATTGCCCCGTAATGCTCCTAGGGCTTGAAACGGCCGGTAGTCCAAGTATTGAATCTTATAATCATCGGTCTTTACCAGCACTCACACGCTGCCATGCATATCGCATTTGATGCCTTTCTCATTCTGGGACACGAATGGGATACGGGAGAAATTTCGGAGCATAATGTTATCTCCATACACGGCATCTACGAAGAACGGCCGGGAACGTTCACCGTATCCGGAAATAAAGAACAGGCTGTCACCTGTACGGGGATATCGGTTGGAGTGTGTTTTTCGATGTGTTCCACCATTGTGTTCACTTTCTCTATGTCTTCTCGGACAAACCCGTGTGTCTGGTCATACTAGTAGCTCAGACGGATAAATATTTCCTTGCAATACTTGTTTTTTGTTTGAATCATGATCTTTTTTATTTTATGGTTAAACGTACCAGACTTTGGTAAAGTCGGTATTTCTTTTCTTAATTATGCATCCGTTTGTCTTTTGCCTTGATTGTGCAAGGCTTGGCGAAAAAATACTGCTGCGAAGTAAGGATGATTTTTTTCAGCTAACCAGTCCGAAGGACCGCCTTGCACGATCAAGGGTAAAAGGCTAGCTTTGTAGGTAAGAAATAGAAATGCGAAACACAGCTTGATTCCAAGGTGGAAAACCTTTACTCCGCCAATCTGATATATCCACCCAATAAAATCTGCCAAGGAAAATCTGTAAAAAAACAACTAATTCATTTATCTTACATTGAACAGTATGAGGAAGCATTTGAAGTTCGGATATTTCCCAAACGGACATTACCAGTCATCAAACACCTCCATCCTGTTTCTTTCCAGCAAAGCAAGGATGTCCTTCTCCTCATATAGTATTTTATTTCCTATCCTGTAGTAAGACAGTTTACTGTTTATCCTGTACTCTGCGTTCGGCAAGCTCATGCTCTGTAATGTAACCTTCTCCGTTTAGAATCGGACGTAATTTTTCCTCCTGCTTGTCCAGCATTTTGGACAGGCTGTCTATGTTCCGGAAAAGACGAATGATTTCCGAGGTTTCTTTGGTCAACAGGACTTGAGTCATCGCGTTTTTAAGGAGTTACACGGTGAATGTTGTTTCCCATAAAATGGATAATATCCTAACGCTTGTAATACACCTTGCAGTATATAACTGTCAGGGATGGCCTGCTTTCTGCGAAGCTGCAACATCTTTCCAGGAGAGGCGTCCATGAGCATGCAAGCCTCCTGGTTGTCGTTCCAGTCGTCCATACCGGATATGCAACTTCCGCATGTTTCACACATTTTTTTGGCAACGGCTTCCAGATCCTCATTCATTTCCATGAATGTTTTAGCCTCGATACATGCAAATATACAGATACTATTCAGAATGTCATAACTTCTCCATAAATATTATTTTGTACTTATAATTTATGCCTTTATCATACTTTGCGGCATTGCTGCATGAAGGAGGTGTGCATGCCAAAACAGAAAAGCTTTTTTGAGCCATTCATGTAAAAAGGATATACAGGATGTCGTCTGATGACTTTTAATGACATCTGATGACACTGCTTTTTATGTTTCGGATATAAAGCGGTTCTTTGTCGTGTATTAATAGTGAACTAATCCTTGAAAATGAGATGCCATGAACATACAAGAAGCAAAGAACATCAGGCTTGTTGATTTTTTAGCCGGATTTGGATACGAACCGGTAATACAGCGTGGGAACAGCGTATGGTACAAATCGCCCTTCAGGACGGAAAAGGAAGCCTCTTTCAAGGTTGACCTCCATAAGGAACTGTGGTATGATTTCGGTCTGGGGAAGGGAGGGGACATTATAACGTTGGCCAAGGAGATTTATCGGACACAAGATATAGGTTATGTATTACAGTGTATTGAGGATAAAAGAGCCGTACTGAAACCGGTTACTGTTTCCTGTCCGTTTGAAAAGGCATATCCTGCCTTTCAAGATCTGAAAATCATTCCTCTTGCCAACCGGATACTGCTTACTTATCTGAAGGAACGGTGCATCGATCTGGAAACTGCCCGAAAAATATGCAGGGAAGCCCATTTTAAACGGAATGGGAAGAATTATTTTGCCATCGCTTTCCCTAATATTTCCGGAGGGTACGAAATCAGGAACAGGTATTTCAAGGCTTGTATTGCTCCCAAGGACATCAGTCGCATCATTAGCACGCCGGAAAGCAGGATTTGTTATATTTTTGAGGGGTTTATGGATTTTCTGTCTTTCAGACCGGCTTTTTCATCTTTGGAAGAGGGGGATTATATAGTGTTGAATTCTGTCAGTAACTTACAGAAGGCTTTTTCTTTCCTTTCACAATATGACGGCATCCGTTGCTGTCTGGATAATGATACCGCCGGGAAAAATGCGGTGCAGGCATTAAAGGAGAAATACGGAATCCGTATATGCGATCTTTCGCATGAATATTCCGGATATAAGGATCTGAATGAATATTTGTGCGGGAAGAACAATCTGCTCCATATCTAATAGAAGTATTGAAAAGACTGCCTGATGATATACCCTTGTTTCCTTCCTGTCATATGTGGCAGGAGGAAACAAGGGTGATTTTTCATGTGGCGATACTGTGTTAATAGTAGAATGTGGTCAGGTGCGTTTTATGGTCTTTTACAATCTTTACTTCCTGCATCTGTCCGTATATCTCACGCATGGATACCGGACAATCCATCTTTTCCCATTCTTCCGGGGAAATCCTCATGTCGGAATGCCTGAAACACAGCATGACCATTTCCTGAGAATCCTCTTCTGCGAATATGGTACCTTCATGGTCGTTGACAAACTGTTTGAGTCCATCCTCATCCTTACAGGATATTTCTCCGATGTACATATCCTCGCCCGGCCGGGTGTTTTTGCGGATATGGATTTTGAACCATTCCCGGCTTTCCGGCTGTTCGGATGCAGTACACTCCCACAAACCGACTTTCGCATCGTAGTAAACCTCCCCGCTCTCACATGCCCCGTAATGACCCCAATGCTTGAAACGGCCGGTAGTCCATGCCTTAAACCTTACATCGCCCGCCTTTACCAACAGACACTCACCGCCATGCATATCGCATTTGATGCCCTCTTTGTCACGGGACACGAATGGAACACAGGAAAAATCCCGGAGTATAATGTCATCTCCATACACGGCATCTATAAAGAACAGCCGGGAACGCTCACCATAACCGGAAACAAAGAACAGGTTGTCTCCTGTCCGTGGATACCGGTCGGAGCGCGTCTTTTCGATGTGTTCCACCATGGTATTCACTTTATCTATATCTTCCTGTACAAGTCCATGTATCCGATCATACCAGTAGTTCAGGCGGATGAAAGTTTCTTTGCTATACTTGTTTGTTGTCTGAATCATAATTTCCTTATTTTGTGATTAAACATTTCCGGCTTTGGCAAAGCCGGTATTTCTATCTCTTACATGTCAGGCATTTGTCTTTTGCTCTGATAGTGCAAGGCTTGGCGAAAAAATACCGCAGCGAAGCGAGGATGATTTTTTCAGCCAACCAGTCCGAAGGACCGCCTTGCGCATCAGAAGCAAAAGGCTACCTTTACATGTAAGAAATAGAAATGCTGACCGATATATGATTCCAAAATAAAAAAACTTATAATCTGCCGGTTCTGTAATAAGAAAGCCATGAAACCCTCTCTTTTAATCGTTTCCATGACTTTCTTATGTTTATGTCGTGATACTTGGAAATGGGTATTACCAATGATCAAATGTTTCCACCCTGTTTTTTTCCAACAGAACAAGAATGTCCTTTTCCTTATATAAAAGTTTGCCTCCTATTTTGTAATAGGGCAGCCTGCCGTTCATTCTGTAATCAGCCAGCGTCCTTCGTGTCAGCTTCAATTTCTCCGCCAACTCGCTGTCGGTAATGTAACGCTCTCCGTTCAGGACCGGACGAAGGTTTTTCTCCTGATCATCCAGCATTTTGGACAGGGTGCTTATGTTCCGAAAAAAACGTATAATCTCAGGGCTTTCTTTAGTCAGTATGAATTGAGTCATAAGGATTCGGGGGTTACATGGTGAATACTGTTTTCCAAATAACGTATAATATCCTGACGCCTGTAATATACCTTGCGGTCTATATGGCTGTAAGGGATAATCCTGCTTCTCCGAAGTTGCAACAGCTTTCGGGGCGAGACATTCATAAGCATACACGCTTCCTGGTTATCAATCCAGTCATCCATACTACAGATGTCTCCTCCGCATGTTTCACGCATTTTCTTTTCAACGGCTTCCAAAGCCTCATTCATTTCCATGAATGCCTTAGCTTCGATACATACAAACTCCATAAACTCTGCTTTTTTTGTCCGGCACGAAAATACGGGAAGTAAAAGTCGTGGGCAAAAGGATGTCATCAAACGGCATCAGATGTCATCAGATGTCAGAGACCGGTCTGTTTGGGGAAGCAAATTAAAAGAATGGCTAAAAGTCTGTTTCTTTACCGAAAAAACAGTATTTTTATCCCGGACAATCTGTCCGAAAATAAAAAAACAGGAAATATGGAACTGATAATCAATGCAACATTATTACTAACGGCTATCGTTCTCTGGATATACGGACAATACTAGAGAAAAAAGTGCGGCAAGGTGTTATGCCAATATGCAGCAGCCTACGATGAGCGGGAAGACAGGGAGAAACCGCTACGTCAAGCCATCATAGCAGGAAATCCTCATGCACCGCTGTTATATGCGCTGACTTGTCCTGAGCTGTTTGATAAAGTTCGTCCGTTGCGATTGTTCTCATTCGGGAGCATTCGCTGCGTGTTTGCCGGCTATTATTTTCCCAAACGCTTTGAAAGCTGGCTTTGTGATGACCGGTTGGCATTCGTGCAAAAAGTATATGATTTCAAGGATGGAAAAGACAGCTGTACGGAATATTTTTCACAAGCATTCCTGCTTCTTTCCACTGATGAGGATATTACTGCCATGTTTATGCCGTGCAGCACATCAGACCGCTATTACAGACGTTTCTCAAGCATTGCCAGTTTTCTGGAAACGCATGGCTATGTCCGTTCAGGACTGGATTTAATATGCATTACGGAAAGCAGGGAGTGTAAACACGCCTCAGAAAAACGCTCTGAAATAAATACCGCCAACTATATGATGTCAAACGATCTGTACGGAAAGCGCGTGGTGATTGTCGATGATTTGCTGACCAGCGGGTCCAGCCTGATGGAATACGCCCATAATCTGGAAAGGGCCGGTGTCAAAGTGGAAGGTGCTGTATTTCTTGCCCGTACCTTTCAGATGCCTTCGCCGGCAAGAGTAAAACGACTGGTATGGAAACGCCATCTATCAGTCCTGATCTGGAGAAGGTCTGACAACCTGTAAATTGTAAAGTTTACATTCGGATTTTACAATTTTACACCTCGAATTTTTACACTTCAATTTCCCCTATACTATTTTTATATCTGTATTTTATTGATTTACAGTGCTATATAATTCATTGTCCAATATAAACGGATAATGTGGCATACATTTTTCACTGAACATGGCATATACTCTTGAAAGTGCGCACAAGAAAAGGGTATTCCAGTAATAACCTTTAAAAAGACAGGAGAAAATTGCCATGATGTATATAGACAATGAAGTGCTTGAAAAAATGATAATGACCATAGTGGAAGGTTTTGACCGTATAGAAAAGAAACTGGACAGGATGGGACGCGTGAAGGACTGCCTGAACGGAGACGAGCTTTTGGACAACTATGACATTGCCAAACTGCTAAACGTGTCATTGCGGACAGTCGCCCGTTACAGGGAAAAAGGGCTGATCCGTTATTACCAGACGGACGATAACGGGAAAAACTTCTACAGAAGCTCGGAAATACAGGAGTTTTTACAGAAACGTGGGAAAAAAGATAAGGGCGGGAATACCAACATGGGAAAGTTATGCTAACTTTGTTTCATAAACAGTTGTTATGAAGACAAATACCAATTCAAGATATGCCGTTGCAGTCCTTATTGATGGGGATAACGCATCCTTTGAGAGGATGGAAGATATAATGGGCTTTGTTTCCCGTTACGGGGATGCCGTTGTGAGACGAATTTATGGAGACTGGACGAGGAAAGCGCTTTTCGCATGGAAGGAAAGTGCCAGGGAGCATGGATTCAGGCTTGTACAAGCTTCCTCCCATGTTTCTGGAAAGAACACGACGGACATTGCACTGGTCATAGATGCGATGGATATTCTTCGGGACGGGCAGGTGGACTGTTTCTGCCTGGTGGCCAGTGACGGTGATTACAGCCTGCTTGCCCAACGGATACGGGAAGCCGGGGTGAAAGTGCTGGGGTATGGGGAAGGAAAGACCCCGGTGTCATTGGTACGGTCCTGTTCCGTATTCCTGTATGCCGACCGGAAGGAAAACAAGGCAGAGGAGAACACTCCCGAATTCTTTATCCGAAGGGATATGGAGTATTTCGACAAGGCTTTTGAGCAGGCGGCTGACGGCAAAGAAGAGGTTTCCCTTTCACTGATCGGCGGTGCATTGAAAAAAATGATGCCCAAATTCAAGGTCAGGAGATATGGATGCAAGACATTGGGCAAACTTTATGAAAAGTTGGACCGGTATGAGCTGGTCATAACGGAAAAGGGAGTGGCAAATGCCGTGCGGCTGAAATATTAAACCGCATGGCAGGAGTGTTCCAAAACGTCAGTTTCTTCTATACATCGTTTTATGTATCAGAAGAAACTGACGTTTGTGTTCTATACCGGGATGGGGTTTACCCGTAACGTGTCAAGATTGAGATAGGCTCCCCGGTAGAACGTTCTTCCTTCCCTGAGCATGCGCCACAGGACGTCGCATCCGATTTGTGCCAACATGGAATTGATGAAGAGATCCTGTTTTTGCAATGCCTCAGTCAGCGAGCAGCTCGGTCCCGAATCCTTCTCCCTGATGGTGGAATAAGGGACTTCCTCCGTTATGACGTTCATCTTGGGTATAGGCAGGTATTCAGTAGAGGAGGGCTGCGGTATCTTGCTTTTGACATTACCTATCAGCACCTGTCCGGTGGTCTGGGCATTGCCGAAATCCATCCAGTATATCGGTGATTTCTCGTCATCGTATGAACGTTCCCTATGCTTTTTCAAAAAACGCCACAGACCGGTCCGTGAACGGGTGGTGTCCGTGCAGGTGATGATGATATTCGCCAAAACAGAATCTGATGTTCCTGACGGATAGCATTGCCCTTTTGCCTCCCATGAAAAGCCGAAAAAGCGGTTGATACGGGTTACAAGTGCCACCGCCTTGTTCAGTCCGAGCTCGGATTCGCTGAACAACTGGCGTCCGATGTTCGCTTCCGTGACAGTATCGTGGTCAAAAACCGTCACGTGCAGGCCCGGATGTCCGAGTGCCTGCAATGCGATACTCATCCTTGCCAGATTGGTGGCCACCTGCGATCCGGTTCCGCCCGCACCGATTATGAAAACGGTTACGGGATGTTGGGGATTGAGCAGGTATCTGTCTGTATAATGAATCTTTTTCATACCAATAAGTCTTTAAGTTGTCTGTCCATAGGTTTCAATTCGTTATAGTCAAACGGATTGGTCCGTGCCTTTTCCGTCACCGAAACCAGATTGCTTTCGGTGGGATTCCTGCTTCCTCCCAAATGGGAAAATTCACTGAGCCAGAAGCGTTTTTCCCAATGCTCAAGGAGTTTTGAGAAAGTCATGTTTTCCGGAGGAGTCAACGAGGCATTTCCCAGACAGACACTGCTTCCCGTTACATTGAAAAACGGGGCAAGGAAAAGCGGGCTGTCTTCTGCCGGTGCTTCTCCCTTATAGGCAAAAATTTCCAGTCTGTCACCGGAAACCCTGTAAATGACACCGGGTACATGGAATGTCCCGTCCGGAATATTCAGCCTTTCGGAAAAGAACATCTGCCGTTTTCCCGGAGGATTGTACCAGATGTACCTCTCGTGTCCCTTGCGTGTATCGCACCACAGCATATTGGCGGGGATTTTCCCATGCGGTACATCCTGCCGGTTATCCGTATAGTATTCCACAAGGGAGTCCATAAATTCATACGTAACGGGGACGGCAGCCTCCATCCGGCCTCTGTCGTTGATCGGATGCAGTTCGAGATAATATGTCCCGTGTCCATAGCGGCCATCACTGTATTCGTAAGCAATCAGTGCCGCTTTGGGAACCATCACCTGTTGAAGTTTCTTAGTCAGTTCATTCATTTCATTCGTTTTAAAAGTTGTCATCAATATAGTCTGTAAAACGCACCAACCATCTGGAAAGCCTTTCCGGATAGTCATCCATCTGAAAAAGACAGTCCGTTTCCGGTGTCAGTAGCTTGTAAGTGACCGGAGTAAGGGCATAGACCTCCCGGTAGTCCGAATTCATATACTCCTTGACACACTCCGTCAGTGTATCACCAGTAGAATAGACCAGCATGACCTAGCTTTCCATTCCCACCGGGGGAAAATCGCATTCCTCTTCATAAGCCCAATCGTACTGGTAGCCTGTCAGGACCGGGCTTTCCGGAGTAATCAATGCCATGCCGTCCTCTATCAGTTCCAACAGCTTCAGCTCTTTTTCCTTTTTTGTTCGGTAATTCCGCACAGCCTCTTCCAAAGACTTGCAGAACGGTTTGCCCGACATCCGTCTGAGTGCTTTCATCCGTTTTCCAGACTGATAAGAATCCGCCAGCCGTCTGTTCGCCCTGATTTCCTTCGGGGAAGCATCGGAATCCCGGTTTCCCCAGTCTTCCAGCTCTTCTATGGCAAAGTCATAATAAAATGTCTCGGTAACATCGTACAGCCCGTGATGCCGGACAAATTGCCGGATGAACTCCCTGACAATGTCCTTCAATGGTACCGGAAGCCGTTCCGTAAAATCAACCGGAATCCAGAACAAAGCAGGTTCCGGCCAGTCGTGATGGCGGAACAGACAGAAATGCAGCCTTCCGCTTTTCTTTTCCAGATTGATACACTCCGGTACACACTCTTCCATAACTCTGTACAACTCGGTAATATTCAGGCGGGGGCACCCCCCTTTCCTGTATTGGAAAGGGAGTTTTATGCCCATAAGTTCCGCATATCTTGATGCCGACCGGTAGAGATAGTCAAAATTTTCCGGAGTCGTGAGATTGACCGGAGAATCATTATCCATATCCTGATGCCAATAATCCGGTGCAAGGGGTGTGATTCTACCGGTCAGAAAAGCATTGTGCTTCCCGGTGGCGGAAGTATCCTTCTTTTCCGTTCCGAGGTTCCCCTTCGGATGTGGGACGAACTTACTGAAAGAATAATCAGCCGTGCCAGTCCATCCTTGGCTTGTTCTGAAAGCTGTCTGCATGTTTCCTTATCCTTTTTTTTCTTGTTCATACCGCTTACCCTTTCACTCCGATGGTTGTCTTGAAGCGGTAAACCGCCTTGTCGTCCTCCCACTCAGGACCATGTACCGTTGCCGTGGTCAGTTCTGGGTAGGTCATGGAATAGAAGTCCATCACCTCGTTTACGGACAGTTCGCTGTTCGGATCATCCAACACGAGCTCCACGGAGTCCTTCTTGAATTTGAATACTCTCTGCAATCCTTTGATTTCAAGTGCCATATTATTTTTCTTTTATAGGGTTTAACAATATACCATATCCATTTGTGCCATATCCGTCATGCGGCATTCCTTCGGAAAGTCCGGATATTCCGCATAAGGGTCCTCCCTGAGCAGCTCCCGGTCATCCTCGTAATCCTTGTCGAAGTTATACATTGCAGCCTCCTGTACCGTTGCATACTGTGACGGAGCCGGTTGTTGCATCCAGCGATTGTCCGCCAATTGCGGTTGCGGCACCTGTACCGGTTGATGGAACTGGATGTCTTGCGGTTGTGGAGCAGCCTGCTGAGGAACCGGTTGCGGTGCAGGTTGCCTATATTGTACGGGCTGTGCTTGCGGCTGTGCAACGGGTTGCGGAGCCGGGGCAGGCTGTTCGGGCATGAACATCGGAACTTGCTCTCCGCTCCGGTATTGTGGCGTCGGGGCTGCCATCGGTTGTGGAGCCGATTGCTGCAAGGATGGCTGTGGAGCAGTTACCGGCGGCTGTACCATGTCGAACAGACTTCCCTCGGATGCCTTCTTCTGCACTTCCGCCATTTTTTTGTCAATGTCCGCCTGTTTGTCCGGCTGTGCCAGTACCTTAGCCTGCCTGAGCCAGGTCAATGCTTCGGAATAATGCTTTCCTGCCGTGGCATCCTCAGCTTTCTTCAGCAGTTTTTCCATCTTTTCCCGTTTTTCACGGGCTTCCTTGGACTCCTTTTCCACCGTAGGCTTGGAGGTTTTGCTTTGTGAAACCGCCTGCTCTGCCTGCTTCTCGAACGATTCCAGGTTGGTAAGGATACCTTGCGCTTTCTGTACGGGTGCACCGACAGCCTGCAGGAATCCTGCATCCAGTTCTTCCGGCGTACCGTTCAGGATGAGCGGGACAATGCGTTCTCCGGCCTTTACTCCCGACCGTCTGGGAACGACGGCTACCGTCAGATTGTCGTTTACCCGTCTGATGTTGATACTCAGGTCTGTGCCTGCCGTAATCATTTGGTTGATTGCTTGAAAAAACATAATGGTAAAATTTAAAATGTTATACATAAGTTTCCTTGAAAAAATCCTTCAGGATTCTCTGCCTGTCCGGATTCGAGGCGATGCCTTTCAACGGTTCCAGATAGTAGCCGATACGTATGGGCCCGTCTGTCGTACAGGGAGGCTGTCTTTTGACAGGTGTTGTCCGGTTTGTGGCAGGCCATGCAGCCGGCATGACCGGAGCCGAGGAGGTAAATGTGTAAGTTCTCATATCTTCTGTATTTGATGGTTATACAAGCATGCCCATGACAATCAGGACAAGGATTGTTTTCAAGACAAAGGTGAATGTCCTGAAGGTGAGACGGACCAGTGTTCCGGACATAAGGAACAGGACAGACAGGTACACGGGAATGACGCCCTTGCAGTAAAGCAGGCATATTCCCGTAAGCAGAACCAGTGCGACCACTTGCCTGCAGATGTTTTCGATGAGTTTCAGTTTCATGTCTTTAAATTTTTAAGAATGAATAATCCCATCGGGATATGTTTTCCCGATTTTATAGGCCTCCGGCCCTTGGATTGCCTTTTTGCGCAAGGCTTGGCAAAAGAAAATACCGCAGCGAAGCGAGGATGATTTTCTTTTAGCCGACCAGCCCCTGAAAGGGGCCGCCTTGCGGCAAAAACGAGGCAATCCAAGACCTTTGCCGCTTAAAAGCGGAAAAACGTATCTTGTACATATATAAAAAAGAGGCACAGACCCCAGTCTGCACCTCTTCTGTTCCGTACCTTCCGCCCGGCCGTCTATATGGAACCATGCGGCCGTTCATCTTCCGAAAGTTTCCGGAAAATCTCACCGGTAACCTCATTTACCGTTTCCAATACACCATCCAGAAATTCTTTCTGTGTGAGTTCTCCCTGTTCAATCCGTGCCAGCTCCGCTTCCCAGCCGGAGGTGAGGGAGGCGTCAGCCACTTTCATTCCGCGTACCGTTTCATATAAAAGAAGACCTTTCGGGGTCGGGATAATGTATTTGCCCGAATACCGGATATATTTACGCTCCAGAAGCGTACGGATGATATTCGTGCGCGTGGATGCGGTTCCCAAACCGGTCTTGTCCATATAGTCCGCCAGTTCCTCATCCGTATAAGGGGCAGCGGGCAGCGATTTCCTGTGTATAAGGCTGCATCCCGTTACCGGCAGTTTCTCCTCCCGAAAAAGTTCAGGGGGTACGGGACAGAGGTCGTTGTCTTCCGCGACAAGCCGTTCCCTCTGAAAGATACCGAGCCACCCCGTTTCCAAAATGCGGTATGTACGGATTCGGAACTTGCGTGCGGCACAGACCGCTTCAACCGTCGTATATTCCACCTTGCAGGGCGGCATGAACGTTTCAAGCATCCTGCCGACAACAAGGGTGTAAACCAGCCTTTCCTCCCTGTCCAGTTCCCCCGGCTGTATGCCGGTGATGACAATGGCATGATGCTCCGCCGTGTCCTGATTTCCGGTTACGCCTTTCCTTGCAGCAAGGTCGATCATACCGGCATATTGACGGAATTCCTTGCCGGACAGCAGCTTTTCCATAACCGGAGGCAACATGTCATACACGTCTCCGGGCAGCAGACGGCTGGAAGTGCGCGGGCAGGAGATCAGTTTTTTCTCATACAGGCTTTGGGTAATTTCCTGCACCCGTATGGCTGTCAGGTTATGGTAACGGTTCGCATCCTTCTGAAGCCCGGTCAGGTTATAAAGGGCAGGTGCGGTGATTTCCTCTGTCCGGCTGCTGACCGCCGTGATACGGGCATATCCTGCCGCCTTGCAGTCCTCGTAAAGTTCTAGGGCATCCCGGCGGTTGCAGAAATCTTCCACATGCCGCATCTTTATTATCTTCCCGTTCTTGCAGAGGCTGACGAATACGGGCCAGCTGTCTGCGGGAATGTGATTTTCCCTTTCCCTGTACCGTCCGCTTATCGCTGCCAATACAGGGGTCTGTACCCTTCCAAGCGAGTTGTTCCCGAAACCGACCGCCTTGCAGACGGCATAGCTCGAATTGACTCCAAGAAGCCAGTCGGCCTTGTTGCGGCTGTCTGCCGCCAAAAACAAGTTGTCGAACAGGCTGCAGGGACGAAGGTTTTCCATTCCTTTGGCAATGGCTTCGTCCGTCAAGGAGGAGATCCACAGGCGGAGGCAAGGCTTCCTGCATCCCAAAAAACGATAAAGATACCGGAACAGCATTTCCCCCTCGCGGGAAGCGTCGGTTGCCGCAACAATGGTGTCACACGCATCGAACACCCCGGCTATCACCTTCAACTGGAGCACCGCATTGATGTCGGGATTCCATCCCGTGTCCGTCTTTACATGCCGTACCGTCAGAAAAGGAGGCGGCAGCAGTGGGAAGTTCTCCCGCTCCACCCATGCCGTACCGGTATCTTTCGGCATCGCCAGGGAAAGCATGTTGCCGTATGTCCATGTTACCATGTATCCGTTTCCGCTCATATATCCGTTCTCTTTTCTGTCAGCTCCCAAAACCCTTGCTATCTCTCTGCCCACATTGGGCTTGTCAGTCACTATCGCTATCATATTCTTTTTCCTTTTGATGTTCCGTACCGTCAGGAACGGCACGGAACGTGAGTTATACTTATTGTTTCCCGGTCAAACTGCCGCCTCCTCCTTCTGACGGAGACCGTTTATTTCCATAACCGGTCTGCCGTTGCCGTCGGGTATCAGCTTCAGCGTGGCATCCATTGTCAGGCTGAGGACCGAAATATGGAGTTTCAGCGGAACGATGCCCGTTTCCTTTCCTTGCAGCAACAGTTCCATGTTGCCTTCCGCTTCCAGTTGTTTCTTACTGATACCTGCGGCCTTCAGACCGTCCCAGTCGATATCTTCCGTCTTATAAATATGACGGGTATTCTGATCCGTATTCATACGATTCGTTTTTTTTAGGTTTGTATGATTGATTCTGTTTCTCTCCGGGCAGGTCTATACCGCCTGCGATGCACCCTTCTTCTGCTCCTGCTGCTGTCCCTGTGCGGTCTCCGTCTGTGCGGCACGGCGGGAAGTGTCCCTGCGGATGTCCGGATTTTCCTGAAAATACTGCAACTGCCCGGAATAGGGATTGACTTTCAGGTAGGAACTGAAGGTCTGCCCGTTGTTTTTCAGCCCTTCGACAAGCAAAGTCTTGCCATCCTGGAGGTTCGCTTTTTCCTGTGCCGTGAACACGTGCCCGTAAACCTCCGCCGGAATACGCGGTGCCTGCTGCTCGTTGAATCCGTTCGGCGTGCGTGAATACATCGTCCTGCCGGTATTCATATCCAGCTTGACGAACGAGGAGAATTCCTCCCCGTTGCGCCCGATCATGTTTTCCAGATAGACCGGCTGTCCCTTGCGCAGGGTTTCCCTGTCTTCGGCAGTCAGCTGCACGTTGCAGATTTCCTTTGGAATATAAATCTCTCCGGTTTCCGGATTGTGCCGCGTGTAGTTCGGGCGCCCCGTTACCTTGTCTATCGTTACAAAGGACGAGAAGGTGTCATTCCTGTTCCTGAACTTCATGTCTTCCACCAGGATGGTATGTCCTTCGCTGAGCATTTTTATCTGGGTGGGCGAGAGAGGCACGCCTCCGATGGAACGTTCGTTGAAAATCTGGTTTTTCGGAAAGATGAATTCCAGTCCCCTGCGCTCGGCACTGTACTGGAGTGTGGCATCGAATTCCTTGCCCGCTTTGGAAGTCATGCCCTCCACTTTGACAGGCTGTCCCTCCTTCAGCAGCCTGATTTCCTCTGCGGTAAGTTTGACCCCGCTCACTTCCTGCGGGATGTAAACGTGCTCCTGACGGACGGCAACCAGCTCGTTGGTGCTCTTGTCGATGGAAATCAGACAGGGGGTATATTCACTGCCGCGCAGATTGAGTTCCGCCACACGCCCCATGTTGCCGGTCTCACGCAGGTTCTTCTTGTCCTCCTCGTTAAAGTTAAACCCGAAATAAGGACGTTCCAACTGCGGTTCCTTGCGTATGCCGTGAATGGCCAGTCCTACCTGTCCGTCCTGTTGCGGGATGAGTGAGAGCCTTGCATCCAGTTTGGCTGTCAGCAAACCGGAAAGATGGATGGTCAGGGGCACCAGTTTGTTGGTCTTGTAGCCCTTCAGCATGGAATCAAGGAGTCCCTGCTGTTCCAGCGAAGCCTTTGAGATTCCGACCTTTTCCAACTCCTCCCAGTTGACCATGTTCTCATTATACCGGTAACGCGGTCCTTGCGACTCCTGCGCTGCCTGTTGAGCCTGGGGCTGCTGCTGTTGCTGTGCCGCCTGCTGTACTTCGCTCTGTTGCAGGGGTTCCTGCGGTTGTGTCTCTTTGTCTGCCATAGCTGTTGTTTCTTTTTGGTTTACACTTTGTTCCTTCTTGTTTTCTCTCGGACGGATTTCGTAGCGTTTGAGGAACTCTTTCACCGCATCCGTCTGCTTTCCCTCCGACAAATCCCTGATGGCCTGCTTGTTCACCTTGTAGTCGTGGTAGGTCATGCGGAGCAGGCGGAAATGGGTAGGTTCCTTGAGCTGGCTCCAAAAATTCTTGATGAAGTTTTCGAGAATACTCGAATTCTTGTCGAATTTCAGGAATGAATTTTCATTCTTCTCGTCCGCCGGAACCGTCTTCGCTTTTCCGTCCTTGTCAATTTCACTGACAGCCTGTACACCGAATTTCGGATCGTTCTTGTTATGAACCAGCATCAATTCCGTAATCTGTTCCACCGGAAGGGCATCACTTCCGGCCTTCGGTTTCCGGGTCCGTTTGGGCTTTTCGTTCGGTTTTTTTTCTTGTGCCATACCTTTTCTTTTAGGGGTTAATGAATTGCTTTGACGCTTCAAAGGTATGGGGTATTTCCAAATAATATGCTGATTTTCAAAAAGGTGTCATCAGATGTCATCAAATGTCGTCAGATGTCATAAACATAACTGTTTCCAACGGCTAAACCGTGAACGGAGAAGAAGGGAAGTGAATAAACGGAAAGAGAGAAGATACGTGAGGCAGAAGGGAAAAAGCCTGCGCATCCGACACCAGAAAAAGAGCGGGCGGGCAGGCAAGACAAAACCATGCAGAACAGAGGGAGCTGAAGCCCCCTGTCTTCTCATGCCTTCCGCTTTTTTACAGCAAGACTTTCATAAGACCTGTATTCCGGCTGGATATATGTGGAATTTCATGGATTATGAAACACGGCCTCTTCAAGCAGCCCATATCCTTTATCCATGCGTCACGTCGGTCGCAGTTTGCCCCTGTAATCGTTTTTCAAATCGAATCTGGATTGCCGCCGCATTCTTTTTCGTGAAAATTTTCCACGGCGAAGCCGCAAGGAAAATTTCCACGAAAAGATTCGGCAAATGCGGCCGGCAAGACAAATTCGATTTTCCTTTGATGAGGGGGAAAACTGTATCGCAAACAAACCTATCTGGAAATCCCGTGCAGGCTCATTCTCTTGTAAAGGGTCGGGCGGCTGATTCCCAACAAGGCCGCTGCCTGTGTCAGGTTCCCTTTAGAGATGGAAAGAGCCGTCTTGATCTGCTCTATGTTTCTTCTTTCATCTTTCTGCAAACACTTGTCTATCTTCTCTTCCCCCATGGGGTCAGAAACGGACTCTCCTGTATATTGGAGCCGTAAGGAATTGGGGGTAATCAGTTTTCCTTTGCATATCAATACCGCCGCATGAATGACCTGCTTCAGTTCCCGTACATTTCCCGGCCAACTGTATCCCAGCAGCATCTTCTTTGCCGGTTCGTCAAAATCCAAGACCTCTTTCCGGAGCAACCCGCAAGATTGCTCCCGGAAAAAATCCGCCAAAGGCAGTATATCCTCCAGGCAATTATGCAATGCAGGTACGGTGATGGTAAAATCCTGAAAGCGATAAAGCAGATCCTTCCGGAAACGCTTTTCCGCAACAGCCTCCTGCAAATCCTCATTGGTGGCCGCAATGATGCGCACATCCATCAGCCTGTCCCGTTGTCCGCCTACCGGACGATACCGCCGTTCCTCCATGGCACGCAACAGCATCCGCTGCGTTTCTATCGAAAGGTTCTCCACCTCATCCATGAACAGGGTGCCTCCCTGCGCTTCCTGAAAATATCCTGCCTTTTCCTCTGTGGCTCCGGTAAACGCCCCCTTGACATGGCCGAAAAAGGCGGAAGGTGCCAGTTCTTTGGACAAACTGCCGCAATCGACCGTTACATACGGCTTGCCGGATCTGAGGCTCTGCCTGTGAATCTTTTTTGCCAGGTGTTCCTTTCCCGTTCCGGTGCTTCCCAATATCAGTACCGTCATATCCGTCGGCGCTACCATGTGAATGTACCGGTTCAACTCGCAAAAAGGGGTGCTTTTGCGTTCATAGATTACCTTGGTGAAAGCCTCGTTCACCGTCCTTATTTTTTTGATGACGGGCAGCAGCCTGGTTTCAACCAGCGGTTTGAGGATATAATCTTCCGCACCCAGCTTCATGGTATGAACCGCAGAATGTATCTCTTCATAATTAGTCATCATGATGAACGGGTGCATATAGCCGTTCTCCCTCATCCACTGCAACAGCGTGGTACTTTCCCCGTCAGGCAATCTTAAATCCGCCAATACGATGTCATCCTCACGGACGGATGTCCCAATGAACTTCTTAGCCTGTGCCAGCCTGTAAGTCCTTACAGTATCCAAATCCGCCTTCTGCAAAAAATTGCAGATATAATTACAGAACAAGACATTGTCCTCAACAACAATTACTCTCATAAGCCTTCTTAGCCTGTTGTGCCAAACATATTATTTCTTTTCCTTTATCCAATACCTGCTGTACAGTCCGCCCGAACTCGTCCACAGAAAACTCTCCCGAATCCTGAAGCAGTGCGAACAACTCACGCAGCGGCTTGCCGGCATGAATGATCTCCCACGAGCCTGTCAGATGATGTATCCATTCTTTCAGTGCCTCATGATCATTCTTTTCTGCACATTCAGCCATAGCCTCCATATCCTTCCTTGTCTCCCGAATCAGGGTATCCAGCATCTTCCTCCTGTTCCCATATTTCAGCAGGGCATCGAGGTCTATCTGTTCAGACTGCCTTTCATTTCCCAGACATTCCGTACATACCTGCAAAAGTTCTTCGGCGGAAAACGGCTTTTTCAAACAGCCCGAAAACCCTGCCGCATACAAATCCCCCGTATCGCAGTTTCCCGATGCGGTACTCGCGATAACCGGAATGCTCCGTGAGTTTCCCACATTGGCCATGCGCAGGAGATTCAACACCTCGAATCCGTTTGTCCGGGGCATTTTCAAATCCGTAATCAAAAGGTCATAACTACGGCTGCGGACATGCTCCATCAGATCACGCGTGTTCTCACATACCGTGCAAGCCACCCCGTGATACGCAAACATTTCTCTGATTGCCGCCAGCAAAACGGTGTCATTGTCCAATACCAGTACCGTATAGGACCGTACGGAAATCCGGCTCCTGCCGCTCTCCGCCATCGCTTCCTCTGCCACAGCCAAAGGAAGACAGACAGTGAACCGGCTGCCCACCCCTTTCCGGCTTGCCACTTCAATCCTGCCGTCCAACAATCCGACCAGACCTTTTACTATTGAAAGTCCCAGTCCGACCCCTTCTTCCGCAATCGCATTGGGAAGCCTCTCGAATGCAGTGAAAATGCGTGTCTGCTCCTCATCGTCCATTCCGGTGCCGGTATCTTCCACGATAAGCGTCAATACGCCCTGGTCAAATTGTGTGCGAACCGTTACACTTCCCCGCTCCGTAAACTTGATTGCATTGGACAACAAGTTGCTTCCTATCTGTATTATCCTGTTCCTATCTCCTATAACAACCGCATCTCCGGCACTCAGCACGTTCAGCAAAAGGTTTTTTCCTGCTGCCAGCGGCATAAAATCCGTTTCCAAAATCTCGGTGACGGAACATAACCTGAACGGGACAGAAACGGCCTTTTCCCCACCACTCTCCAACCGGAAAAATCCCAACAGGGAATTCAGCATGGAAGACATGTGTTCCGCCACCTGCCGTATGTTCCGGCTGTATTCCTTGCACTTCGACACTTCTCTTTCCGTGGAAAGTAATTCCGCATAGCTGCTGATAGAAGCAAGCGGCGCGCGCAAGTCATGGGTTACGGCCAGCATGATTTTCTTTCTTGCCTCAATAAGTTCCTCGTTTTCAAGAACGGTCTGCTCCAACTGACGGACTGTGCCTTCCAGCCTTTTTTTATAACGGTTTATACGCATCATATCCCGGTGTATCACCATGTAGGACCATATCAGCAGCAAAACCATGAATGCCGTCAGACCGATGACCGTGGCAAATGACCGTTTCCCGGCTTCCGCAACTTCTTCTTCCTGTCTCTTCAATTCCGCTTGTACCGTTCCATCCATATTCTCAATCATCTGCCGCAACTGCACGTTCAGCCTTCTGTTCATCCCATTCAAGCTGTCCGTCCGTTCTGCCAGCTTCTGGGCATACGTCTGCTGTCTGCCCACCACGCTCCGGTTAAGTTCATGAAGCATGGAGGCGGCAGAAGGAGTATCCGCCTTGTGGCGTTTTGCGAACAACCTCTTCAGGAATCCCCCTTTGGGGGCATTTTCCCGTTCACTCTGTCTGGCAATGACCGGAATCTGCGCTGCAATTTCCCGGTCGGCTTCCTCCTGCCTGTGTACCCAATACATGATTTCCCGCATATACCGCTCCTTGGCTCTCCACAAATTACGGATGCTGTCTGTATGTGAGCCAGAAGAGGAGTACCTCAAGCTACACAACAGGCTGTCAATGTGCCGTCTCCGTTTCTGAAATAATAAAAAATCCTGCTCACTCCACTCCATAAAGGTTTCACAGAAGAAAGAAAGCCTGAGCATTTTCACATATATATCATTTATCTCATGCTTTTTCCGGTTAATCATCCGTACTTCCATTTCCCTGGCCTTAGTCTCTTTCCATTCGCAGATGCCAACGTAAGCAATACCACTTATGACTACAATCTTGGCCATATATCCTACCGCTATTTTGGCAAGAAGCGGTTGCAGGCGCAAAGATTTCAACAATTTATTCCTACTTTCCAATTATTCACTTTTTAATTCATTATATTCTATTAAAATTCTTTGTAAAATAAACCGACTGATTGGTTTATTTTGCAAAGATAAGCCTTTTCCAAGAATAATGAAAAAAAACAGGTTCCAGCAAGTAAAGTTTTATCATTTATCAGTCTAAAAGACAATGGAATGAACTGAAAGGGAGGAAAAGGAAAGGAATGCGGGCTTAAATTTCCGAGAACATCCCCAAGAAAGTCTTACCAATAGAAGTGTTCAATGTCTGTCTGCTGAACGCCTTGGCATCCTTTAAACTTATTTTATGACCATAAGCCACATTGGAAAGAAAGTCCTGTTCCCGGACAAGGAGTTGCTGATACATTTGTGGAAATTCGTCCATATATTCATGGGCGGAGGAAACAAACTGCATATAACATATCAGGAGATTGCCATTCAGATGTTCGGGAAAACTGTTTATCACCCGTTCTATCGGATTCCTGTATTGCCTTAAAAACTCATTCCAATCCTTGTCAGCCAAAGAATACATTTCACAAGAAATCTGCGAGTCGGGGAAAAAACGCATTCTGACAACCGCATCAATCAGTTTCTTTTTGGAAGGAAAGTAGTGTATGACAGCCCCTTTGGATTTATGCACGGCAACAGCCACATCACAGAATGAGGTCTGCTTCATTCCTTTTGTGATGAATAACCTGTATGCCTCCTCTATAATCCGCTGTTTCAAATTCGGGTCCATCCTACTGCCTATATTATAAAAAATAGCACAGACGCAATCAACATCCAAACATGGTAGTGGAATACCTAGAGACGAAGCTGACGCACCTGTGCTATATATTTTAATATAGCGCAAACTGTCATATTCCATCTTGTCTCTTTGAAATTTTCCACTTTTCGTTTGGAAGATGATATATGATACTATGTCGTTTGAATAGCGCAAAAATACGTTATTTATCGTTTATTTCCAAATTTATACGACACTTAATAGCACTGTTCCATAAGAAAAGCGTCCGCTTTCAGGGACAAGCAGCAGTATTTTTTCTCCCGGCACGAGCTTATGTGTCTTCCAGAATTGATCCAGAATCGCAAATATGGCTGCTGAAGCGATATTTCCGACTTCCGGCAAATTAGTGAACCATTTGCTCTCGTCGATTCCAATCCCCACTTGTTCAAGCTCATTTATTATTTTATCATAAAAAAACATGGAAGAAACGTGAGGAAGAACATAGGAAATTGTATCCGGCAATACATTATGTTTCTCAAGGCAATACTTAATGTGCTTAGCCCAATATCGTACAGCATAGTTTCCCAGCAGTTTTACATCTTGTTTTACAACAAACAGTGAACGGTCTATCCTTTCCTGGCTGCTGAATGATTTCCAGCTTTTCAACTCCCCGTCATCTTTACTCTCTGCTCCCATAAACATACACGTGGGCAATTCATTCGCAAATGAAGTCATTTCCACCCACTCAACTTTTAAAGTCTTTTCCTTACCCAGTTGATTCTGAAGCAATACAGCACTGGCGCCATCGCTCAACATAAAACGCAAAAAATCTTTCTCCAGTGCCATATAGGGCTGTGTTCCTATATCGGCACATTTTTCATATTCAATATCATAGTTCTTTGAAAGCAGTGTAGCCGAAGTCAATTCTGAAGTACTACATATCGCATTCTTTTTTTCTCCTGATAAAATACCCCAAAAGGCGGTTTTAAATGCCTGAAGGCATGACAAGCAGATACCTGAAGCAGAAAAGATTTCCATCGGCTTGTTTTTCAGCAATCCGTGAACCATAGAAGCATGGGACGGAAGCATCTGATCCGGACTTGAGGTTGCACATGCCAACAATTCAATATCCGACTCCGAAACAGAAGAATCCTGTAACAGCTTCCGTATTGAATCAGCCGCCATTTCCGCATTTGTATGCGTTATTTCCTGTCTTTTTGTGAGTGCATAATAACGTTGTTTGATACCATTCTGCTTTAAGATGACAGGCTTAACTCTTGAATGTTTTCCTGCAATCAATCCTAAAAACTCTTCCATGTCCTCATTAGAGACCGGTTTATTAGGGAAATAACAAGATGTTCCCGTAATAAAAACATCATTTTTCATTTTCTTACTTGTTTTTAATTAGAAAATATATAAAGTACAATTGTTCTCTTAAGGAATTCACATCCAATCCATTTCTTAATGCATCCTGATATGATTTACCCAAGAAAATCAATCTGATTTGTTGAACAAGCAAATCTGTATTGCAAGAACTGCGTATCTCACCGTCCTTTTGTGCTTTGACAACAACCTGTCTTAACTGCGCCATCTCATTTTTTTCAATCTCACTCAGCATCTGGTGAAATCCGGGATAATATTTTTCAGCCTGCAAAATCAGACTCATATACGCACGCGTACCATTAATATCAGCTTCCGGCATGACAAACTGAGAAAGTCTATCCATTGCTTTGGCAATGTTGTCAACATATTGATTGAAGTATTCGAATAAAGACAAACCTGACAGATTATCTGACGCATGTTTTACTCGCTGCACGTCTAAAATATAAACGTTGATGACATCTATAAACAATTCCTGTTTTGTCGGATAATGATAAGAAGTACAGCCTCTTGACAGATTAAGGCTTTTCTCTATATCCTTTAGGGGGACCATGCTGTAATCTTTTGTCAGAAACTGTTTGAATGCAGTCTCCCTTATTAAAGCTTTTGTTTCTGAACCTTTTGTTCCTTTCATGATAATCTTTTTTAGTATCACACAAAAGTAGTTTTTTTAGATGAAAATACATTTGGTTTTTAATATTATTAAATATGTATGCATTTTCAGATAAACTAAATGAACCAAAGGCTTTTATAAGTCAATAAACACTTTCAGGATACCTTATCGCAACATATTTTTATCCATAATTTCCTGTACCATCATAATTTTGACTATATTTGTTTTCAAATAAGCCGATTAGTCGGTTTGTTCGGCATAGAGGAACCCAAACAGAAAGTGGAATTTCAAAACAGAGATGTTCCTCTATGTCTTTATTATTCCATCTTCCGGTAACCGGATTCTATCCCTGTTCCGCCATATCCCTAAAAAAATACCGACCGGATGGTATTTTTTACAGCAAAAGTATAAATATATACCATAAAAACAAAGGGAAAGGCCAATTATGCATTCTATCGGCAAAGAAATGCCTATGAAATATACATAATCCGCTTTTCCCTATGAGAAACATTATGTTACCGGCTTATCTTGAAGGCATCTTCATCTTAACCTGCACCTCCTGTGAGTTTAAAACACGAACCGGTGTCTTTTCTCCGGCTTTCAAATAGAACAGAAGATAATCCTTCGCACGCTGGGACTCGAAGAAACCTTTTTCGCGATACTCGGCAATCCACCTTTGAATCATCGGAATCTGCCAACGATTCATCAAAATATAGTAGCCGAAATAATACTCCAAATCGCTCAGGAAAATATTGAGTCTCAGGTAATCCCATCAGAACTGTCCTTTCTTTTTGTTTTTGGCGTTGAGTATGACTTGATGCTCATAAGTGTCACGAGAATTCTCCTAATCCTGTTGCGAAACAAATACATCGGGAATCACATTATCGGCATAGTCCCTTGTCTGAATGAAAGGAGATAGGAGTTCAATGGAATCCTTAATCTTTTCATATAAGGATAGTTTGTACTCTTTGCTGTACAGTATAACATCCTGCAAACGGATGGAAATGAGATGGGTTACCACGGAACATCCTATCATACAGTAATCCGGAACAGTCATTACCGATGTCAGACGTTTCATAAATCTGACTTCTGCTTTTGCCTGTTCTTCCTTATCCGATCCCTTGAAAGGATAATCTGATCCGACAATCTTCCGCATCCCCGATACAGGTTTGTAAGCTGCAAACCCGCATAAGCATAGAAAATGGAAGCACGAATAATCTTGAAAATAAGGGTACGGTTGCCCTTGTGTGCCATGTAAGGTAGGTCTTTTACACCAAAAAGCATTTTATTTTTCACTATCAAATCGGCAGAGATTGTCTTGCCCTCTTCTAACCGTCCCTTAATCTTGAAATTATGTTTTTGATATTCCCAAATATGAACAGGCACGTAGCTATCAGTGTTACACAATGATTGCCATTTTACGGCATTGCATTGACTTCAGTAACTTAAGTTTAGATATAGCTTGTTAACAGTGCAAATGTAGGTATTTAATCTCGTACCAGCGTCCGTTTCTCGTCGAAATTCACTACAGGGTCAACTATCTATTCTATCTTTATTCTATTTTCGATTCTTAATATATAGTTTGTTTCCAAGAAAAAGCGTTCCATTCGTACTGCCTGCCCCGTTCTAAACAAAGGTCTTGCACTATTGGCTATATAGGCTTTTTTCATAGAGAAATTCTGCGCTTTTTCCTGTTGTTCAAAATAACCAATAGTAGAACGTAATTGTCGTTCTCCCTCTTTTATCCAGTGATTGTCTCTACCTCCTCTTTGTTTCAGTTCTACAAATATGATTGTGTCTTCATAAAACAGACAACCGTCACAGCGGTTATCCATCTTCCCATCTGCCTTGCGTAGTTCAAGACAGTGGTCAATCGGTACAAAATTAACTTTTATCTGAGGATAATTATCGACTGCTGCAATCCAATTTTGTCCCTGTTTTTCTGCGATGTATGCCTTTCCGACAGTTGGAGCTGGCCGGTCACATATACCAAATTTGCGTTTTTTTGATGACGATATATGTTCTGTTGGAAAAAAGTCAATCATAATTCCTGTTGTATTTCCAATAAATTAGCAAAATCTTCATTTGTTCTCTCCAGCATTCTGTTTAGGAAGTTCTCATCGGAAGGAAGCCCATGATATGTATCCAGTGTGGTTACCGTTCCTTCTACTTCATTGAATTCGTAAATGGCAAATTCATTTGGTCGTATGGAAGCTTTTATGGGATAAATAGCGTTTATTTTTTCTTGCATTGTATCAGAAAGATAATTATCGGGAGCCAATAGTATACCGGTTTTGACAGCTATAGTCAAGCTATTAATAAGGTATGGACTATGTGTTGTCACCACCAAACGATTTGTTTCTAAAGCATTGTTGAAAGCCAACAATTGTTTCATTATCATCCATTGTGATTTCGGATAAAGATTTTGTTCTGGCTCTTCCACTATATTGACAAATGCTGATTTGTTGAATTTAGCAGAAACGGCTGAAAGGGCAATCCGCCGTTGCTCGTTTGTAAGATTTGGTATATTCCATATATTTGCCACTTCCGCTTCGAAACGTTTTGCTTCATCACTACTCATTTTTTGGACATCATTTGCTTGATCTTTTACAGATTCAGACAAATGTAAAGAAACCAAATAAAGCGGTACAATGGACTGGAATCCACTAGATGCTTCCGTCAACTTCACTTTGTAATCTTCACCTTTGACATAAATAATGTCGTTTGGCTTATTATATTCTAGTTGCGCATGGTTGATTGGCAATTCTAGGCTACTTTTGATGCGTTGTTTGGCATTGTCATATTCTGTCAGAAAGGCCAACAATGCATCTGGCAAATCTTTAATCAGATTTGGTTTGTTGACCATACTAAGAAAATTTCGTTCGGCGGGAACATACATGATTTGAGGGAGGGCATAGTTGTTCAATGTATCATCTTTCTTTTCTATGATAAATTCACCTTGCCTGGTATAGGTAAACTTGTAGGAATCCCCTTCGTAGAAAATCTCAGTCCGTTCCTTTATGAAATAATTGGAAATGCGGTGGTAGCCACAATATTTGTTCTTAAACTTAGCGGCGGTAAATTCTTTTTCTTTGAAATCTCCCCGTGTTAAGACTTTCTCCATCCATGTAAAGGTGGAAATCAGTTTGGCAACCGTACTTTTACCGCTACCTTGGTTGCCGATAAAGACGGTTACTTTATTTATATCTATCCATCCGTCCATTGCAGAGGTTGTCTCTTTTATCGGACCGAAATTCTTAATTTTGACTCTACTCATATTATTTGCTATATAGACCTGTCACAAAGGTAGTGTTTCTAAATGAGATAACCTAATGAATATTGTGTTTCATTTGTCTTGAATATAGGTGCTTTTTCCAGTTTTTTCGGAAAGATGAATTTTGTGAAACAGAAAATAATGAACTATGGGGTATGTTAAATACATGATTATATTGATTTTATTATTGAATATTATTTATACTGATAAAAAATGCTGTTCCAAGTATAAAATGGCACATATTCCTTTAGAGTCGAATTGTTCTGTATGTCTGCCAAAATCTTGCTTTTCTCTACCATGATTCCCCTGCCTTTGTTTTTCGGTCCAAAGAATTTGACAGATGCGTCTTTTTGTTTCTCAAATTTGGAATAAAGAGAAAGCATATATGTCAGCAAGTAATTGTGAGTGGTAATGAAAATATATAAATCACACTCCTGAAGTACACGAATGAACTTGAACCTAACTTTAATAAAAGCTGGGCAAGTTGGTTTACGACTCATCCCAAAACAGAACGGTGTTCGCATTAATTTCCCCCATTCAGTATAAGATACAGGATAAAAGCCGACTTTACGCAGATCTTTCGCTAACAAATGCGCTTCCATGTTTCTGCTTTCTGTTTGCATAAGTGGCTATTCATTTGCAATACCTTGAACTATAATTTCTGTTTTAACAGTTCTACAACCTGTTTCAATGGAGTGTCTTCTGACTCGCGCAAAACAGGAAGCAACAATGTATGTGGCAGATTGATATAGGTTTGGTTTGAAATAGTATATCATATCTTCTGTCAAAATATACTCAAACTGCTTTGGGAAGTGGAATTCTTCTCAAAAAAGTCATAACGCACCTGCAAGGTGTCAGTAAGTATTTAAGTACATGGGGGTTGCCCGTATCATTCTTGCTTATAAAGATATTATTCCTCTAGTGAAATCAAAAAGTTTATTTGCAAAGTTCATAAAATCAGTAAGTAATCTACTGTCAATCATTGAATGATGTTCCTTCATAAATAATGTTCATTTATTGAAAAGAATGAATGGGATATTATTTTTTTAATTATAAAATTACTATTACTAAACTCTAATCATGTGATATTTTAATATTACGGTAAGCACTCAATTTAGGGCATACCCCTTCGAAAGGGCACTTTTCAGTGCCCTAA
>ERZ791858.130-NODE-130-length-87451-cov-28.706668_pt1 | contig 87451 bp, 88 predicted proteins | sample MGYA00510284_ERZ791858 | MGnify/ENA primary metagenome ERZ791858 (study PRJEB30046, sample SAMN00792077) | human gut metagenome | study: EMG produced TPA metagenomics assembly of the A metagenome-wide association study of gut microbiota in type 2... | reverse complement strand
TTTACAGCTTATAATTATTTTTATGTTGTATTTCAGTACAATCTTGATATTATTGATTGTTATATTGAAGTTGGAAATAATCTATGTGTTCCATTGATAACTGCTAAGAATTGCTATTCTGATACAGTTATTGAAGATTATATTTTGAAAATAAAAGATGAACTGGAACTTAGAATACCGGATAAATATTTGAAAGCCAAAGGTTGGCTGTAATTGTTGTTGATAGTATGAGTTGAGTTACCTGATAATGTAAGTTGCCTTATAAAAAATGGATTTTTAAAGGAGATTTTTTGGTAAATGGATAGAAAAGAATTTATAAAAAAAGTCAGAAAGCTTCGAGTTCCAAATTTTTTATTTAATTTAGATGGCGTTGGTCGTGATGATGAAAGATTTTGCCTTGTTAAGATAGGAGAAAAATGGAATGTTTATTATTCAGAAAGAGGCTGTAAAACTACAAATGAATTTTTTGACACTGAAAGCGATGCATTGAATTATATAATAAAAAGATTTTCTGAATAAAAATGAATTATAGTAACATTGATTTCTAAGGAGAATATAATGAGAACTGTTGGATTAAAATTGGAGAGTTTAGTATTTACAGCTTCTATTGCTAAAATTATACGCAAATACCAAGAACTTTCCATTTCTCAAATTAAACAAATTGTTTTAAACAATGAATATGTGTTTAAATGCGATATTATATGTGCAAACGGTATAAGGACAATTTTACATATTAAAGGTGATTTATCTAAAGAAGGTATAATTAGTTATATATATGCAGACGGAAAGTTAACGAATGAAGAATATCTGAATAATCTACTTGCATCATATAAGCAAACAGAAAATCAAGTTGAGACAGAGATAAACAGAGAAGCATTATTAGAAGATGAATAGTACGCATAAAGCTTAAGTTTGAATTGTGTCTTAAATGAGGGAAAAAATGGACTTGAAATCTGGAATTATAAAAATAAACGGTGAGATTTTTGCTCCCGGATATACATTTGAAAACTTTCAAAAATCTACTTTTTTTGAAGGACAAGATGGAGTTAGAATTATAAGATTAAATAAAACTGTACAAATTAGTGGAAACAATTTTATCATTAGTCTATTCTTCCGTAACAAAATTTTGTATATGATATCAATGGTTTGTGTTGATATCAATCCTTCTTTTTCGGAAGAAATTAAACGCAAGCAGTTCCATGATGAGATTCTTGCTAAGAACGGATTAAGCCCAGAAACTTTTTTTGATTGGGGCAATATTAAATCTATATATGATTCAAAAGGAAATGTTAGCAGCATCAATATAATATATAATGCTGGTGCGTAATCTGCGGTTACACACAGGCATTTTTATGAATAGTATAAATTATTTATGTTAAGAAAATGATGATAATAAATTATGATAATCTAATAAAAAACGCTATAAGTAAAAATGAAGTGGTGCAGTTATTGTGTGGAAGTGGCAGATATGAGATTCAAAACTCAGAGTTTGTTCAAGATGTATTTCCTACAAATATAATGTCAGTCCTTGTTAATTGTTTTTATAAACAAAAAGATAACATATTTAATATATGTGAGATATTTTCTAATGCACTTGAGTGTATGATTCAGAATGATCCCAAAGAAATATATATAGCAACACTATATTTTGATACATGTGTATTTAAAGAGGAAACGCATAGTGCTTCTTTTTGTATAAATAAAGAAAAATTTGCCAAAAAGTTAAAAGTGGCAATAAATACATATACAAAGGAATTGAATTCTCCTATAACTTTTGACAATGGAATGACGAAAAAATTCCCAATGAAAAATATAGAGAATTTTAATAAAAATTATATCTCAAAATATAATTTTAGTATTTTATAGTTTAAGATTGAAACTTAAATATGAATACAGTATAAATAATAAAAAATCACAGATATAAAACAGTCTTGTAAAATAATTTCGCATAGGTGAGTGTTATGGAAGATTTAGAAGTAAGATTTTCAAAAAAAGATTTAGTAGGATTTGGGTTGATATATTTTGTATTCGCAATACTATGTGTTGTAATGTTCATAATTGGTTATAATTTTGCATTAAGTTTGATTTTTGCTATCTTTTTGCTTGTTACAAGCATAATGGTAATTCTATCCACTTGTTTGTTTAGAATTAGAGTTATAGGAGATAACTTTAAAGTCAGAACGAAATTTGGACAAAAATATGAATTTAGTATTTCTGAGATTCAAAAAATAAAATATATCAAACATAATAATATAAAGCGTGGTCCGCAGTACGCTTTGGTTATAACTGCTGGAAATAAAGAACTGGAACTGAACAAGCAAATGGAAGGTTTTGATATTATGGTAGAATACCTTTTGAAAAAATATGCTGATGGGAAAATAGATAATAAAGTAATGTCGAAATATTGTAAAAATTCATTAAGCAAGATAAATATTTGATAGAAGAAAGCAAAATAACTTATAAAAATAGCAAATAATTTCACAAAAGAATAAAAATTAGACATTATCTTATTAAGATTATTTTTGTAGGAAGTTTCAAGTGGCGACAATAGCACTATACAAATAAAAAGTCAATGGTGTTGGCGGACTGATAGATAATTTGATAAAATCATCAAGTAATTTGGATGTTCAGCTTGGAACACTGAAAAATACTCTTCAAGGTGTTGATAGCAGTACTTGCAATTTGCAGGATACTGTTGATAGTATCAGTTCCTCGTCAAAAAGTGAAAAATCAAAAATTGATGATTTAAAAAAGTTAAATAATAAGCTTAGTGAATTCATTGAAACAGCATCAAGAAAAGATTCAGCGGCAGAAGAGGAAATAAAGAAATCAAAAGAAGATTTTTACACAAAGTATTCCTATCTGAAACCTGAATGCGAAAAAAGTGTTATTGAACACATTTGTGATGGTGTACAATCGGCAGCAGAGTGGTGTAAAGAACATTGGAGATTTATTGCTACGGTAGTCCTTGTGGCAGTTGCAGTTGTTTTGCTTTGTACAGGTGTCGGTTCAGGTTTAGGTGCTGCAATTATCGCCGGAGCCTGCTGGGGTGCTATTTTAGGAGCAGTAATCGGAGGTGTCGCAGGAGGGATAAACAGTGCTATTAAAGGCGGATCATTTTTTGATGGGTTTGAAAGCGGAGCCTTTGATGGTGCTGTAGGTGGTGCAATTGGTGGAGCAATTACAGGCGGACTTACATTTGTAGCAGGACTGGCATTGTCTATGATTGGAAGTATTGGCAGAGGAGCCGGAATAGGTGCTTTGTCAAACGGTGTTTCAAATATGTGTGTTACAACCATAGACTATCTCGCAGAACACGGAAATCTCAATGGTGCCTTAGATGACATCGCTATATCAGGTTTCTCCGGAGTATTGAGTGGTGGAATTATAGGTGGTATAAGCGGGGGACTTCAATTTAAAATAAACGATTTTCATTCGGGTTTAGAAAATACAAATAATAAAAATTTTGTCGATTCTATGAGCCCTGAAGATGCAAGCAGATACGATGACTTTTGGAAAAATAATGGAATAGGTTCTGAGAAAACTTGGAATGAATATAAAAATGCTAATCCAGAAAATAGTATTGATGATTATTTAAAATTAGTTAAAGAACAATCCCCTTGGCCGGATGGATATAATTCGGAAGAAAATATACTCATATTAAAGGAAGGTGATACTTTTAATATGGTATTGGATGAGCAACAAAGTGTTAGAGAACCTGGTGGATTTGCTTTAAAAGAAGATATTCCAAATGTCGATTTTGCAAGAAATGATATGGCTATAAAGGGTAGTTGGAAAACGGATTGCGGAAAGGTTGCTACATATCGAATAAGACCTGGTGTCGAGTTGAATGTAAGACAAGGTCCTATAGGTCCACAGATTGATCTCGAGGCAAATAAATATCTTCCGGGAAATTCTAATTTAACTCAGTATGAATTATTTAAGTGATTAACAGGAAATCGAATGGATTATATTGAATTTGTCAGTCTGAAAAGAATTAAATGATAGGTGGATAAAGTTAATATGGAAATTAATTTTAGTAGTGATAATAGGATAGTAAATTGGAAATATGAAAATAAATCATATAGTTATGTAGTTGAAGGAATTATATTTGCTACAGAAAGCAATGACATGATTTTTTTAGAAATATATGAAAATAAAACTTTTAGTTACAGATTTATTAACTTAAATGGTAAGGATATTCTTTGGTATGACGAAAATGGAAATTTAAAATTATTTGATAGTGATGGTCATTGTATAAATGAACATAGGTATAATGAACTGAAAACTGTGAAAGTTTCTAAAGATAATATTTATCTGATGTATGAAAATAGAATAAGCGTTTTGTCCAGAAAAGGAGACGAAATAACGAAGATATCTCCGCCATTTGGATATGCTTTTTATCGCTTTATTGATGGAGAAAAATTATCTGTTATATGTCAAGGAAATAATAACACCGCTGATAAGTATGGAAGAAATGATTGGAATTTTAAATATGATTTTTTAAATAATACTTGGCATAAAGAATCTTTTGCTTATTGACTTTTCTATACAATGTCTTTTAGCAATTAGTGAAATATGTATTTGCTGAAAGATTAAGTCTTAAGCTTTATAGAATGTAGTTCAAAAAAATAATTATGGACCATTTGGATCATTTTTTGATGGGTTTGAAAGCGGAGCCTTTGATGGTACTGTAGGTGGTGCAATTGGTGGAGCAATTACAGGCGGACTTACATTTGTAGCAGGACTGGCATTGTCTATGATTGGAAGTATTGGCAGAGGAGCCGGAATAGGTGCTTTGTCAAACGGTGTTTCAAATATGTGTGTTACAACCATAGACTATCTCGCAGAACACGGAAATCTTAATGGTGCTTTGGATGACATTGCTATGTCAGGTTTCTCAGGTGCTCTATCTGGGGGCATTATGGTGATTTTCAGTTTAAAATGACCTATACTAAACTTTCTGAAGTTGAAGTAAGTCAGATTTTAAGCGACAGAGGACTTGATAATTTAGCTATTCGAGATATGATTGATTCGTTTGATGGACCAATATATGCTCGTCAGGGAAATCCATGAGAAGTATTTACGATAACGGAATCATCTCTCGGAGATGCTTCTGGAGTTTTTGTTACAAGAGGCTCAGCTGGAACAACCCCAGCTGAAAGAATTAATAATTTGGCACTTTCGCCGAACAATACTGCGGTAGTAGAAAGAACAGTTGAACTAACAAGAACACAATTACTTCTTGAAGGAAAAGTCGCAGGACAAGGTGAATGGGCTCTTATTGCTAATGACGGAATCCTACGAACCGGTGGTGGGTGGCAAGTTATTACGGATGGTGGAAAATATACAGGGGCAATAAAGTAGGTGAAATAATATGGAAAATAAATTAAAAAAGCTTTATAATTATCTTGTGGATAATAATTATACGGAGGATGCATCAAGAATTGAAGTGATTTTAGATGAATACTTACAAAATAATGAATTGTCTGATCTCTCCAAAAAAAGACTTTCAGCTATGTGTAATCCAAGATATTTGGGTAATCTCTATATTAAAGAATTATCAGATCCATATAAGTGGTGGAATTTTCTTGCTGAAATAAAGAAGAATATATAAAGATATGTACTAGATAGCTGGTGCTGCTTAGGAGATTTTTGGTATGAAATTAAATAAAATGCAGTTAATGGCTGTTAATATTAGCAAAGTATTAAAGAATATATTAAATGACAGAATTTCGTCAAGCAAAATATACGATTTAGTTGATGAACCAAATCATCATAGTTTCAAAATTGGCTTTACAGCTTATAATTATTTTTATGTTGTATTTCAGTACAATCTTGATATTATTGGTTGTTATATTGAAGTTGGAAATAACATATGTATTCCGTTGATAACTGATAAGAATTGCTATTCTGATACAGTTATTGAAGATTATATTTCAAAAATAAAAGATGAACTGGAACTCAGAATACCGGATAAATATTTGAAAGCTAAAGGTTGGCTGTAATATTAGGACGATTACCATTATCTGATAAAATCATCAAGTGATTTTGATGTTCAGCTTGGAACACTGAAAAATACTCTTCAAGGTGTTGACAGCAGTACTTGCAATTTGCAGGATACTGTTGATAGTATCAGTTCCTCGTCAAAAAGTGAAAAATCAAAAATTGATGATTTAAAAAAGTTAAATAATAAGCTTAGTGAATTCATTGAAACAGCATCAAGAAAAGATTCAGCGGCAGAAGAGGAAATAAAGAAATCAAAAGAAGATTTTTACACAAAGTATTCCTATCTGAAACCTGAATGCGAAAAAAGTGTTATTGAACACATTTGTCATGAAGGTACGGTGCTTGGAAAGTTTACTATGAAGTAAGGAGAGAGTAAAATGTTTGAAATATTTAAAAAATATGTGGGCTTAAATGATGGGGTAATTAGTAATTCACCTGAGGAATTTCTGTCATCAGTTGAAGGAAAAACATTCTTAAATGGAATGTATCGTGTTTTTAATCTGTCGGAAATAGAAAAATGGTGTAAAATTGTTGTACATACTTTCCCAGCATATAAAGGTCAAATCAAGGTTTTTGCATATGATTGGCTTGGCAGAATATTTGCAGTTAAAAAATTACAGGGTACAGTACTTATGTTTGAACCGGGAACGGGTGAGGTCTTTGATATCCCGGTAACTATTGAAGATTTTCACAATGTAGAAATCGTAGAATATCATGAGGACTCGTTGGCATCAGAATTTTTTAACGAGTGGTATGAAAAACAGGAACACTATGTATTAAAACACAATGAATGTGCCGGATACAAGTTACCGTTATTCTTAAACGGGGATGATGTTGTCGATAATTTGGAGATAAGTGATATGGAAGTATATTGGGAAATAATGATGCCGTTAATTAATTTATAATGATGAGTCAAGATACTGTACAGAGCTGACTTAACGGAGTATTACATTTGAGATAATGATTATAACACGAGAATGAAGTTGAATGAAGCCTTTTGAAAGAATAAGAAATGATTTGTGGAATATTATGAGGCAATACATTTAAAGCAAAATGACAGCTATTATGTGAGAGGAGGTGTCCTATGGCAACAATAACACTATATAAAGAAAAGTCAACGGCGTAGGCGGACTGATTGATAATTTAATAAAATCATCAAGTAATCTTGATGTTCAGCTTGGAACACTGAAAAATACTCTTCAAGGTGTTGACAGCAGTACTTGCAATTTGCAGGATACTGTTGATAGTATCAGTTCCTCGTCAAAAAGTGAAAAATCAAAAATTGATGATTTAAAAAAGTTAAATAATAAGCTTAGTGAATTCATTGAAACAGCATCAAGAAAAGATTCAGCGGCAGAAGAGGAAATAAAGAAATCAAAAGAAGATTTTTACACAAAGTATTCCTATCTGAAACCTGAATGCGAAAAAAGTGTTATTGAACACATTTGTGATGGTGTACAATCGGTAGCAGAGTGGTGTAAAGAGCATTGGAAAGAGATACTTATAGCTATCGAATTGGTTGTAGCTGTTGTGTGCTTGTTTGTTCCAGGCTTACAGGGGATTGGTACAGTAATTCTTACTAATATGCTGAAGGGATTTCTAATAGGACTTGCGGTCGGAGCCATAGTCGGAGGAATATCCGGATACGCCCAAGAAGGCGTGGGAGGTATATTAAAAGGGGTGCTTAGCGGTGCAAAAGATGGAGCCTTAATGGGTGCCGCCTTCGGCGGGCTTAGCGGTTTCGGTGCAGGCTTAGGTACAATCGGTCAGTGCTCTACTGCAATTAATACCTTGTTTAATGTATCAGGCGTTATTTCGGTTGGAATGCAAAGTTTTGATATGTTAGCATTAGGCGATATGACGATGATGCGCTTAAGTAAAGACCTTGGGTTCAATTATAATGGTGGTCAAATTGCCGCAGCTAATGCTAAAGCACACTCGAATCCGTTTTATAATGCTGTTCAGATGGGAGCAGGAATGACTGCAGCTTTTACTGGAGGTTATAAGAGTAGTGCAAAATGTTTCATCGCAGGAACACTTGTACTGACAGCTAACGGAGTTGTTGCGATTGAGATGATTAAGACAGGAGATATGGTTTATGCTGCAAATGTAGAAACATTAGAAGTATCGCTTAAACCTGTTCTTGAAACCTATATTAGAGAAACATCGCACCTTGTTCATATTACTGTAAATGGTGAAGAAATTGTATCTACTTTCAATCATCCATACTATGTTAAAGGGCAAGGTTTTGTGAATGCCGTAGATCTTTGCATAGGGTATGAACTTATAAATAATAATGGAGAGCCCCTTGTTGTTGAACAGATATTCCGTGAAGATTTACATGAAGAAACAGTTAGTGTTTATAATTTTAAGGTGAGCCAAAACCATACGTATCATGTAGGAATCCATAGCGTATTGGTGCATAACGCAAATTATCCTTCTAATCGAGATAAATATATGGGTAAAACACCTAGTAAAAAATCGAAGGTGGGGCAAGCAGTTATAGACAAAATGAGATCTGAAGGAAGAATTAGAGAAGGTGCGGAGGGACTTGAATTTAAAGCAGGAGATGGAAACTGGTATTCTGTTGATCGTGCTGATATGGCTCATATCAAAGATGCAGTATCGTGGTGGAATGAAGAAGGTCGAAACTATGGTGCAAAATCTCCAGAAGTTCGAGCTTTTATGAAGGATCCAAATAATTATGAATTGGAATTGGATTCTATTAATCGCTCACAAGGTCCCCATAATCAAACGTATTTGCCCCCTAATAAGTAATGAGCATCAAAGAAAAGAGAGGATTTTTATGGAATTAAATGATAAAGTGTATGATGAAATAAAGCAAAGGAGTGCGAGGGGCAATGAACTCGCAGACTCCGAGTATTATCGAGAGGCACTTAATGAGTTTAAAAAAGCATTAGAATTATTGCCACAGCCTGTTTATATGTGGGAAGCTTCCACTTGGCTGTATGCATCTATTGGTGATATGTATTTTCAGCTAAATGATTATTCCGATAGCTTGGATTCCTTCTTGCAAGCACAGAAGTGTCCTGATGGCTTAGGAAACCCGTTTATCTGCGTTAGAATCGGAGAATGTTTTTTTGAATTAGGAAACATAGAAAAGGCAAAACAATATTTAATGCAGGCATATATGCTTGAAGGAGAGAAAATTTTCTTGGATGCCGATCCAAAGTATTTAGCATTAATTCTCCCATTAGTTTAGGCATAAAAATTAAAAGTTCAAGAGGATAAATTATTGCTGCTCTTAATGCCAAATTATACGAAAGCAAAGCGTATAACATTTTCCAAACAGGTGTAACAGCAACCGCCGTATTTACAGGTGGTATGACTACAACAATGAAATGCTTTGTTGCAGGTACACTTGTTCTTACCGCAAGCGGCTTGGTTGCAATTGAAAATATTAAGCCAGGAGATATGGTTTATGCTGCAGATGCAGAAACATTAGAAGTATCTACTAAGCAGGTTCTTGAAACATATATCAGGGAAACATCAAGTCTTGTTCATCTCACAATAAACGGTGAAAATATTATTTCAACATATGATCATCCATATTATGTGAAAGATAAAGGTTTTGTCAGCGCCGAGTCATTGTGGATAGGTGCAGAACTTATTGATAAAAATGGAAATGTCGTCCTTGTTGAACAGCTTTACCGAGAAAACTTAGGTGATGAATCGGTTAAGGTTTATAACTTTCAGGTCGATGATTATCATACATATTTTGTCAGTGAGTATTGCATTTTGGTTCATAATGCAGGCGACTTGTATAACAGACCCTCAGGGTATAGAAAAGGTGTGAGAGATAAAACTTGGAATGAGGCAAAGGCAAGTTCACCTGATGGTGTAGTACGCGAGCCGAAAACTGGAAGACCAATAGACTTTAATGAACCGTGGGATATGGGGCATAAACCAGGATATGAATTTAGAAAACATAAAATAAGTGCTAAACAACGTGGAATTAGTAGAAAGCAATTTTTAGATGAGCATAATGATTATACACATTATCGTCCTGAACTTCCCTCATCGAATAGAAGTCATACTTGTGAGGATTTAACTGATTTTTATTTGGGTGATTAATGTGAGTTCTAGCATAAATCGTAGTATATTGACTTATGATAAGATAAATGAAATATAATTAAGATTGAGGTAAAATATGAATAATATGAAAAATAAAAAGGAAATATTTAAGTTGATACATAATTCTTTAAAATTAGACCCAAAAGTTATATCGTTTGCAGATGAAACAAATAAATTTAAGGTGGATATATATATTGGAGAAAATCGACCAGATATTGGCTTTTCAACATATTCAACTATTGGACTTTCAAATTATACCATAGGACTCGTAGATGAGCATGAACATGAAATACGAGTGGAATTTATTGGAATGTGTGTAAATGATTTTGTTGAATTTCCTAATATCATAGCATCTTGTGCTTTTAATATAATAAAAGATAGTTATTCATGTAGACCTGGAATGGTAGTTCCTAATATTATAAGAGATTATGACGATAAATTAGAAATGAAACATATTTACTATACCTATCCAACATACTGGGAAAACTTGCAAGGACAGGTTATAGATGATCACATTGTAAATTGGTTATTTACTGTACCAATTTCTGATAATGAACTTGAGTATCTTGAAAAATACGGAATTGAGTCTTTTGAAGAATTGTTGGAAACGAATAATACTGAGGTTTTTGATATATACAGAAAATCTGTTTTATGATTTTATTGCTTGATGTTATAATAAAGTAATTGCAACTAATTGTTCATCTCACAATAAACGGTGAAAATATTATTTCAACATATGATCATCCATATTATGTGAAAGATAAAGGTTTTGTCAGCGCCGAGTCATTGTGGATAGGTGCAGAACTTATTGATAAAAATGGAAATGTCGTCCTTGTTGAACAGCTTTACCGAGAAAACTTAGGTGATGAATCGGTTAAGGTTTATAATTTTCAAGTTGAAGAGTATCATACATATTTTGTTGGTAGAACTATGATTCTAGTCCACAATGCTAAGTATGATGTTGGTAAATATAATGAAATGCCAAACGAGCCTGGAATGGATAAACATCATGTTCCACAAAAAGCAGTGATGAAAAAACTTGATCCAAACTATGATCCTTCCACTGGACCTTCAATTAAAGTTCCTAAAGAAGGACATACTATCAAAGGCCCAAGGGGTATCGTTTCCAGGAGTACCAAGGGCATCAATAGTCCGTCTGAATTAATAATGCGAGATATAAATGAATTGAGGCGAGTATATCCAGATATACCGGAATCATCAATTAACAAACTTATAAATATGTTTAAAGAAATGGGGTATAAACTATGATTGAACAATTTATTGAAGGACTATATAAGAATATTGTAGAAGGGAATATGAAACTTTACAAGCAATTCTTCTTATACGATCCTAATGAAGAGGGAACCATTGAATACTGGAAGAATGCAATAGCATTTTATGACAAACTGGATGATAAGGATAAGGAAATATTGTTTTCTATAATTAAAAGCACAATTGTGGATACAGTTTCTAATGTTCTTGCTGTTCTTGATGGTCATGAAGACATTGATAGAATTAATGTGCAAGTTAAACTGAACGGTCAAGAAAATGATAGCGAGTTACAGGATGCATTTCTTGCTTATGTGGAAGATTTGGATGAGTGATTAACTGAAACCTATACTTACTAACATACCAATGATGGTAAATATATGAGCGACGACGGGATTATCAATAGACTAGATTTGACAAAACTCTTGGAGACAATTCAGCATTATCACAAGATATTAAAGATTAAGTGATCTTTAATTCAGATTATGTTGGAATAAATATATCCAAAACTGATTGCAAATCTGCATTTGAAGTTTTTGTTCAAGGCGGAATGTTGGAAAGTATTGCCAACGGAGGTTCGTTCCTAGAAGGTTTCGAAGATGGAGCACTCTCAGGCGCAATAAGCGGTGCAATCGGCGGAGCGGCTTTTGCCGGACTTGGACAGTTAGGTGCAGTTGCCGGTAAAGAAATTAAATGTATGTCCGGCTTTGGTAAATTTATCAAAGGAACAGCATCGGTAACAAAGGTAATGAGTACCGCCATGGGCGGATTTGATACAATAGCACTTGTTGATAAAGCTTTTGGAAACGGTGATATTGCCACATTGAATGCCAAATTACACGAAAGCAAAGCGTATAACATTTTCCAAACAGGTGTAACAGCAACCGCCGTATTTACAGGTGGTATGACTACAACAATGAAATGCTTTGTTGCAGGTACACTTGTTCTTACCGCAAGCGGCTTGGTTGCAATTGAAAATATTAAGCCAGGAGATATGGTTTATGCTGCAGATGCAGAAACATTAGAAGTATCTACTAAGCAGGTTCTTGAAACATATATCAGGGAAACATCAAGTCTTGTTCATCTCACAATAAACGGTGAAAATATTATTTCAACATATGATCATCCATATTATGTGAAAGATAAAGGTTTTGTTAGTGCCGAAGCCTTGTGGATAGGTGCAGAACTTATTGATAAAAATGGAAATACTCTTTATGTTGAGCAAATTTATCGTGAAAAACTTGATGATCAGTTCAAAACGGTTTATAATTTCAAGGTAGATGGATTACATACTTATTTTGTTGGAAATAATAGTGTCTTGGTTCATAATGCAAATTATGCTAATCGAAAACCTAAACAAGGCGTAATTAAAGAGATAAAAAACAAAGACGGCTCGACGACATATACAAAAAAAATCGGTGGTAAGCAGGTAAGCGTCACGTACAGCAAAGAAGGGTATCCTGATTTTAAGCCTTATGCACACCCTGATTATCCAAATCCGGTTAAGATTAATATGACAGGTAACAATGCCTCGGACTTTTCACAGGCTAATAATGCTATTGGGCTTAGTGGTTCTAAACCTCCAAAAGGTTATACTTGGCATCATATGGAGGATGGTAAAAGTATGTTGTTAGTACGGAGAGATGTTCATGATTGTACGCTAGGTGGCTTTGCCCATACCGGTGGTGCATCAATTGTAAAAAATAAATAATGGAGGAATATTATGAAACTTTATGATTCTGGGAAAAAACTTACAAAAGATAGTTTGGAGCGTTTTGAAAAAATGTTGGGAAAATCCCTTCCATCTGATTACAAAGATTTTATGATGAAAGATAATGGCGGAACTCCGGAAGAAGACCTAGCTTTTAGTTTTATTGATGTTACAACTAATAGTACAAACAATTCTGACATACGAGAGCTGTTCGTTTTCTATGAAGATGAAGATAATGACAATTTTGATGATATTGTTCGCATCTACAATAGTATGGTGAATGAAAATTTGATTCCACCCTTTTTTCTCCCAATCGGCGACGACTCAGGCGGTAATCCAATCTGTATGAACTTATCCGAGAATGAATATGGCTCAGTATGGTTTTGCGACCACGAACTTGAAAATAAAGATACTGGATTCCTTGCATCCAGCAAAATTGCAGACAGTTTTACTGGATTTTTGAGTGCACTTTATAAACTATCTTTTTAAGATGAATACTTAAGGCTAATAGTTTAAGTTATTAATATCGTTATCTTTGATTTGTCGTTAGTATTTCTCGCCCCCAAAATATGATGAAGTCTTTTAAATTTGTTAAACAAGCAATTTACTTGTATTCTAAGAGTTCTGGTTCTTATTAGTTTATATGTCCAAAACTTATTATAAATTTGCGTTTGAATTTTTAAAAATGTAATTTTGGAAATTATTGCCAACGGAGGTTCGTTTCTAGAAGGTTTCGAAGATGGAGCACTCTCAGGCGCAATAAGCGGTGCAATCGGCGGAGCGGCTTTTGCCGGACTTGGACAGTTAGGTGCAGTTGCCGGTAAAGAAATTAAATGTATGTCCGGCTTTGGTAAATTTATCAAAGGAACAGCATCGGTAACAAAGGTAATGAGTACCGCCATGGGCGGATTTGATACAATAGCACTTGTTGATAAAGCTTTTGGAAACGGTGATATTGCCACATTGAATGCCAAATTACACGAAAGCAAAGCGTATAACATTTTCCAAACAGGTGTAACAGCAACCGCCGTATTTACAGGTGGTATGACTACAACAATGAAATGCTTTGTTGCAGGTACACTTGTTCTTACCGCAAGCGGCTTGGTTGCAATTGAAAATATTAAGCCAGGAGATATGGTTTATGCTGCAGATGCAGAAACATTAGAAGTATCTACTAAGCAGGTTCTTGAAACATATATCAGGGAAACATCAAGTCTTGTTCATCTTACAATAAGCGGTGAAAATATTATTTCAACATATGACCACCCGTATTATGTAAAAGATAAAGGTTTTGTCAGTGCTGGGGCATTATGGATTGGTGCAGAACTTATTGATAAAAATGGAAATGTTGTCCTTGATTGAACAATTTATTGAAGGACTGTATAGTGTTAGCATCCAACTTGAATTGCTTGGTGTGATGAGTTTTTTTGTCGTGACATAATGAATTCCTCCTCTTTTTTTATTATACAACACTTAAAGGGGATATCTCATTTTGTTTTGTACTATTTAGATGCTAACACTATATAGATAAGAAAGGAGTGCAGATAATGAATGAAGAATCAAAAGTAACACTGTATAATGTTGCAACTTTCGATCCAAACAGTCCTAATGCAGAAGAAGGAAAACTCGATTTCACCAATTTTGTAAAGACATATAGCCATATGTATTATTTTCAGACTTGCCAATGGGTAGAGCAACAGATAGAAAAATATTTGCGTGAAGAAGCACCGGATGTGGAGGCTTTCCTGAAAATTTTTGCGTGGAAAACAAATAAGATAGATCAGAAGCAGAGTTTATGCAAGAAAGATATTGTCTATATAGCAGGTGAAGATAAAAAGAAAAATTGGAACTTCAATAAAAAAGATAGAGTCGCAAGTGCTGTTACTCGTCACGGACTAATTGAAAAAGAAACAGTAAAAAAAGAGAATGGAGAAGAAGAAACGAAAACGCTCTATGACTTTCTAAATACGGCGGTAGATCTCAGTAAAAGTTATAGAAGCCTGAAAGAAAATGATAAAAAGGAAAAACAACAAAAATTCCTTGAAAAGTTGACCATAGCATCGCTCAAAGGTATCGGATCAGTCTATCTGATTACTTTTATGTATTTTATCACTCAAGGAGAAATGCGGATTTACGATATCTTCGCAATGATGGCGCTGGATGCGATTTATCCGAGCAATGTACAAGACGAGCTGTCTTTCGGCTCGCTGAATAGTTTATACATCGGAGCGAATGTTAAACCGCGAGATTTACCTCAGAAGGATCAGCTTGGGTTTAAAAACCTGTTTAGTGATAACAAGCGCTATAATAAGACTTATCAGATTTACATAAAGAAGCTGAATCAGTTCGTAGAAGATTATAACAAAGAACTCCCCGAGGGTCAGAAGGTCACATATGAAAAATGTAGGGATATCGACAGGGCACTGTGGGTTTACGGACACTTTTTCCAATAATATCATAAATGATTTACAGAGTAGTTTTACGCTACTCTGTTTTTTATGCGCCGATTTTGTCCCATAGAATATGGTATTTATATTATAGGTGGCGGTGATATGGATAAAACCATAATAAATCTCGCAAATACCGTTACCAAACAAAAATCATTTGACAAGGAGGATAACAAGTGAACAGATATGAACAGATTATTTCCGCTTGCGGTTTTTCGGAAGAAATGGAGTGTTACCTGATCGGTTGTAAGCTTAATGATTATAATATGCTTGATATAATCCTCGGCGCGCCGCTCCCACTAACTGAAAAGAGAAAACTGTTGGAGCTGTTGAACACGCCGGGCAGTGATGGATATGCCGATGTGTCAAAGTGCATCCGTGAGTTTGACGATGCGCTGGCTGCGTTGGAGTTGAAAAACAGCGAGATATTCACACTGTCCGAGTGTTGGTATGATGATGACATACTGGATGAAAAAAAGGCTTTTGCGGAGCCGTTCCTGTCTTTTCAGGCGGCTGCTGAATACATCAAAAAGTTGATAGAGGAAGAAACAGAGGACATAGACGACATCGACGAGTACATCTGCTGGACAGAGATAACAAAGTGGATCCCTGCCGGCAAAGGAAAAATGAAAGATGTTTACACCTACACTTTTGTCGGTAATGAAATTCATTATTTCAAGCGCATCGGCAATCTACCCCGTGACAGTTATAGAGGGTACAAAAGCAGTTTGGATTTGGATCTGCCGATCCCGTTCCAACCGGGAGACATCGTTACTCTAAACTTCCTTCCATTCAGAGCTGTAAAGGGCGCTGTTCTGTTGGAAGTAGAAAATTGGAATTGTTGCGGTGTTCAAATGCTTTATCTGCGTAAGAATAGAATAAACAGAAAAACCATATGGAAAACAGGCGCTTTAAAACACGGTGACGGTTGGGAAGGATACTTCCCTATGCTGTCGTCACTCTATAGCCTGTCTAAGTATGAGGGTGAGCTGTCCGGTGAAGAGCGCATTTTAAAGGATGTACAGAAACATATATATCAAAATGAAGAAACCGGAAGGAAGCTGTGGAAATATATTCTCAAAACAGCACCGGACGAAGAAGAATTATTAAAGTATTTGGAGAACGAATCATCTATATGAATCCAAACATAAGCGCTGAGTATATAGATAAAATAAAGATAGCTTTCGGAATAGATTCAGAGCCGGTTATCAGATATAATCACAGCGAGCACTATAAGTGCCATATAGACAGATAAAAGCCAAAATTTGATTTGTGCGCTTAAAACAGTTGAGTAATTCTATAAGACAATTCATTTGGACATAAAAGGAGTTGTTACCGTGAGGGATTATGAAGAATTGACATCGGAATGGGAAGAACTGTTAGAAGTATTAAGATGCGGTCAAGCAGATTTGGATGCAGTAAAACATCTTATCTTTGATACATATCATTTCTTGAAAAACGATCTCAAGGGCGATTCTGTTTCGAGAAACAGATTAGAGCTGTACAAGTATATCAGTCAGGCTTGTCGTTCGCTGTACTTAGATTATCCGTTAGGGATGAAAAAATCAGACTCATTGGCATTTTTTGAATTCGCTTCCGGCTTGTGCTTTGTGTTTGAAACGGGTTTTGTCGGATACGAGGGAAATTCTATGAGAGTGGATTTTTACAGTTCGATGGGCTTTGATAATTTCGAAGCTGATATGACGTCCTATGAATCGTTTGAAAAAGATTTTGAGTTGCAGGTTGGTATCTGATAGAAGACGAAGAAGATGAATAAGCCACACTTATCATAAGGTTGTGCGTATTCTTAAAGGAGAATCAAAGGAAGATTTATAACACTGTTATAGCGTAATTATTTGTGATTTAACTTTAAAAGCAATTAATATGGGGCGTGTGAGTTTGCAGCTCACACGCCCTAAATCTGTTTTATTCACTTTTCCTTTTGCGATTCGGGAAGTACGCTTCCATCCAATCTATATACTCCTCCGGCGTTATTTTGCCGTCGCTGCATTCGTCACGCTTGGTGATCGCCTGATAGCGCCACTTGTTGAATTCGTCCTCTTTCAGTTGATGAACTCTTATTCTGGCAGCGTAGCGTTTGTAGTATTTGTTGTAAATAGGAACCGCCTTATTGTCGGCGATTTTTGCTTTGTAGTTCTCTAAAGCGGCAAGCTGCTGACAGGTTCGGGTTTCTCCATCGGCTATGCGGTCGCAGTAGTGCGTGTCATAATTGCCCTTCATAATAAAGTATTTGCCGCAGCGCTTGCACTTTCGGAAGCGGACGTTTTGCTCCAGCATTTTTGTCAGCTCCAGCTCCAGTATATCTTTAATGGAACTGCAAACATATCTTGCGCTGATAAACATATGGTGCTGTAAAGTGAATAAGAGCGTGTTGACTTTAATGCCGTATTTTTCCGCAAACTCCTTTTGCTCGTCGGTAGGCGTGAAATTCAAATTCTTTAAGGCGTTAATGATCTCTTTGCCGGTTGTACCGTAAGGCATTTTGTCTCCGTCCATAATGTTATGAGAGGTTCTGAATTCTTCTTTTCTTTCAAAGGATGTAGGCATATCGTGAGCGTGTCTGTAGAGATGAAGCCGCTCGCTTGGGTATAAGCTGCCGAGGACTTCGGGATAAAAATCCTCGTCATAGCAAAACTCGATCAGCTCTAAAAACTCCTTTTGCAGAGCAAGCAGATAATTTCCGTAGCGGACTATGCTTTTACTTGTTTCGGTACTGCTTTTAATGAGCGGTGGAAAAATCGACGAATAGAGTGAAGCGTAAGCAATGTTATTGATTAAAGGAAAAGTAGTATCGAAATCATTATATGTCCTCAGCGTCCACTCTTCGTCGGACAGTTGATCAGGGTCCTTTTCTGTTTCATCTTCCGATTTGCTATGATATCCTTCTTCCTCTCCGATACACTCCAACAGGCTGAATACCGTATATAGCTTTTTAACCGGAGCCAAAAAGTCGGCGTAAACAAAATCAAGGATACCCTCGCCGTAATTGAGCGTTACATTCGAGCCGCTCATAATATTGATCATAGCGTTTTTTAGTTTTCCTGTATCATCAGCGAACGGTCCTGCTAAACCTGAGGCTCGAAAGTTGTATTCGCTCTTAAATTTTTCAAAGTATTCCTGACATTCTTTTAAATTATCTTTTTCATAATCTATTTCTTCCTCGGCAGACTCATACGCTTTGTATGAACTGCCGAGTTTTTTTGCTTGTTTTCTTTCGTCAGCTTCAATAAGCTCGTCTATATAATCGTCACGCTCCCAAGAATCAACGACAATGTTGATGGTCTTCTTTTCGGGATAAAACTTTACCCTGTTATGGTAAAAATCAAGACGTACATTCTTTGAATTAGAGCGCAATATGCGGTATTTATCGTATTCGGAGAGCTCCTTGTTCGGTTTGTTTTCTGCCATTTCATCACCGGCTTTTTAGAAAATATAAATCGCTCAAAAATTAGATAATAAACATCACTCTAATATATATCATACAAAACCATTGAACTTTTGTCAAGCTGTCGCTATAATGTGTTTAGATAATTCGAACATCTGTTTTGTAATTATCTAGCAACAACTAAATGACCTTCTCAGAGATATCTCTCCCGGTGAAGTAGGCGACGATATGAGCGTACCAAGGGCGAGAAAAAACGACACAGCGCCGAAAAGGGTTGCCTGTCAGAGTCTGTTGGGGCAGAAAGGCAAAATACAAAACAAATAATCAGGAGGACCCAAAATGAAGAAATTTAACAACACCATCATTATCGGCATAGACCACGGCTACGGAAATATGAAAACGGCAAATTGCTGTTTTCCGACAGGCTTGATCGCCTATAACTGCGAGCCTTTATTCACTAAGGAACTGCTTTTCTATAACGGCAAATATTACTTGATTGGAGAAGAACACAAGGAATATATCTCCGACAAGTCCTTGGACGAGGATTTTTATGTGCTTACGCTTGCCGCTATCGCAAAAGAACTGAGCACGGAAAGTATTACCGAAGCTAACATCTATATCGCCGCAGGCTTGCCCTTGACTTGGACAAGCGGTCAAAAAGCTGATTTTTCTGCGTATCTTATGCGAAATAAGGAAGTCAGCTTTACATTCCATAAGCAGGAATACCACCTTCACATTGAAGACGTGAGCATTTATCCGCAGGGTTATGCCGCTATTGCTCCCTACGCTTCCAAGCTGACGGGAGTAAACGTCATCGCAGACATCGGCAACGGCACAATGAACATATTGTATATGGTCAACGGCAAGCCGAAGTCCGGCAAGATGTTTACCGAAAAATTCGGGACTTATCAATGCACACTCGCTGTCCGTGAAGCCTTTATGCAGCAAACGCAGCGGGAGCTGAATGACCATATCATCGAAGAAGTGCTGCGAACAGGCAAGGCTGATATTCCAAAATCAGACCTCGCAATTGTAAAAGCCGTTGCTGCGGAGTATGTCAACGGGATATTCCGCAGACTCAGAGAACACGGCTATGATGAAAACACAATGCGGCTTTGGGTAACCGGTGGCGGCGGTTGCCTGATCAAGAATTTCGGCAAGGTCAATTCAAAGAGAATCACCTTTGAAGAAGATATTTGCGCCGCTGCCAAAGGCTATGAATATCTTGCCAATGTTCAGCTTTTGGCAGGGATCGGATTATGAAGCCGTACACGCTGACGATTCGATTCAGGGAAACCGACGAATACGAAGCTGAGGTCGGCGCTTTTATGAGGGATTTGAGTAAGCACACAGATAAATCCAAAAACAGATTTATCATAGACCTTATCGGAGATTATATGAAGCGCTCAGAGCAGGAACAGCAGGAGGAAGCTATTATTGAAAAACTGCGCAAGATGATTCGTGAAGAACTTCAAGGCTTTGCAGTTGCAAATCCCGATTCAGAGGATAAATCGGAAATGACCGAGGACGAAGAAGCTGCTAACGCCGCAAGCGTGCTTGACGATTTAGAGCTGTTTTGCTGACAGCAAATCGTATGAAATATGCTGTCACCGCTGTTTTCAATCAAAATGTGACAGCATTTTTGACAGCACGTCATTTGTTGATGATTCAAGGTGCTTTGGCGGTTGCAATACCCTAATGCACTATCTTATCGAGCAGACCGTCTGTACCCCCACAAAGGGCGGACGGTAGGCTCGTCAGGGGATTTGTTCCCCTGAAACCCTATTTTGAGAAGGAAGGTATATATATGACAGATACAAAAAAGCCAAACCGCAAACGTAAAATAGCGAAAAGGATTTGGTTGAATGAGATGGAAGAACGTGAGCTGAAAAGAAAAGCAAAAAAGGCAGGCGTTTCTCAATCAGGGCTTGTCCGTTCGCTCATACGGGGATATGAGCCGAAGGAAAAACCGGGAAAGGAATTATTTGAAGCGCTCCGCCAACTTTCTGCCATCGGAAAAAATGTTCATCAGCTTGCAGCAAAAGCAAATGCGCTCGAATTTATCGACGCGCCTATGCTGCATAAAGAGGTCAAGGAATGGAGAGCGTTTCGTGCGGATATCTTTCGCCGCTTCATCTCTCCGGACGGAGGGTAAATATGGCAGTCAGTAAATTATGGCCGATAAACGAAGGCGGTTTGAGCAGGGTACTTCAATACGCAGCCAATCCGAAAAAAACAAACAACAAGCTCTACATCAGCGGTATCAACTGCGAACCTGAAACAGCCTATGAAGAGTTTACGGCAGTTAAGCGCTCCTACGCCAAGGCAGACGGCATAGAAGCCTATCACGGTTATCTCAGCTTTAAGGAACAGAATATCACACCGGAGCTAACAATGAAAATCGGCACAGAATTTGCACAAGAGGTCTGGGGCAAACGGTTTCAGGTATTGGTTACCGTTCACACCGACACCGAACATCCTCATTGTCATTTTGTAATCAACTCCGTTTCATTTGTTGACGGCAAAAAACTTTTGGGAGAAGAAAAAGCGTGGTTCAAATTCAAACAGACAGCGGACAGATTATGCGAGAAATACGGCTTGTATTATAACCCGAAGCCAGTCAGAGGAAGAAGCTCGTCTTATCACTACAATCGTGAAAAGAAGGGTGAACCGACAAGATACTTACTCGCCCGTGAAGCGATGGAAAAAGCGCTGTTGCAATGCACCAACACGGCAGATTTACGATATACGCTCGCTAAACTCGGTTATGAACTTACTATGAACGACAGGCGGAAATATTGGACAATCACGCCGAAGGGCTGTAAAAAGCCGATACGTCTTGTAAAACTCAGCGCTGATTACACGCCCGAAGGTATCCGCCACAGATTGGTGAACAACCGCTACGATCGACCGCCGCGTATTGATTACAGGCATTACCGACCAAAGCAATACAAGCTGCCTACTTGCGGCGATAGGATACTTCAAAGGACAAGCGGAATATACCGAATATATCTGTATTATGCGTTCAGGCTTGGCGTGATACACAGCTATCGCCGCCCTGATCCTGCAAAGCTGCATTGGATATTCAAGGAGGAGCTTGCTTATCTTGACCGGTTAAGCAAGGAAGTCAGGCTGATGGGCAGGGAGAAGATTTCCACCGATGTTGAGTTATTTGCGTACAAGCATAAGCTGGAGGATAAAATTCAGATATTTACCGATGAAAGGGCTGATTTACGGAAATACGCACGCCGTAAAATCAGCGCTGATGAAATAAAAGAAGCCAAAGATAAAATAATGCATATTACAATTAATTTGAGAAAGCTCCGTCACGAGCTGAAGCTGTGCGAGCATATCGCAGAGCGGTCAAAGGTGATGGAGCAAGGCTTGGAGACCGTCCTTAGCGACGAGCATAAGTCAAGAGCGAAGAACAAGAGCAGAGGATATGAACGATAAATTTAAAACGAAAGGAGATGGATTTTGATGAGCGATAAAGCGTTTCTAAAGCTGCCGAGAGTATTGATCACAGAGCCGTTGCGGAGCAAGCTGTCTGATTCGGCAATCGTGCTGTATTCGTATTTGATCAGCTTGTATGAGTTGTCGGTCAGAAACGGAGAGAGATTTCGGGACGAAAACGGAAGGTATTATGTAGTGTGTCCCATCAGCACTGTTATGCGGCTGCTCAACTGCTGCAACAACAAAGCGGAAAGCGTGTATACGCAGCTTGAAAATCAAAATCTTATCTCCCGCAAACGGCAGGGACTCGGCAAGGCAAATTTGATATATGTGAATCCTATTGCGGAAAGTACCGCAACCTATGCGAAAAACGCACACTACCAATGCGAAAATATAGATTCTGCAAATGCAAAAATCACATTTGCGGAAATGGGAAAAACGCATACTATCAAGAATGATTATTATCAAAAAGACTTGAATAAAATCTACCCATCTATCAGCTACGGGGATGCGATAGAGGATATTCGCAATCAAATTGAATATGATGTTTTGGCAGAACGCGGCTACGGCAGTGTGTTGGATGAAATCGTCAGTCTGCTTGCCGATACGGTGACATCCACCGCCGAAACTCTCAGGATAAATCAAATCAACATTCCGACAGACAAGGTTCGGTGGCGGCTCAAGCAACTGACTGCCGAACATATTGAATACGTTATCGGATCACTCGAAAAGAACACAACCGAAATAAAAAATATGAGAGCCTATCTGCTGACGGCTCTCTACAACTCTATTGATACTTTGGATACTGCCGCCTTATACGGCGCTTGAAGGGAGGGTATACGCAATGGAAGAAATCAAGTTTATGAATACAAAGCAAGTAGCACAGGCGCTGGGTTGCAGTATGCCTACGGCACGTCAGATTATGATGCGTGCGGATTTTCCGCTTATCCGAGTAGGCAAAAACTACAAGGTCAGCGAGCAGGCATTTGTTGAATGGAGTAAAAAAAGAAGAGTTTAACGATTTAAAGTAAAAAACTATTGATTCTGAATCGTTTCTGATGTATGATGTTACTATCGGAAACGATTCGGCGTCTTTAGGTTCCGAAAGGACGGATATAATGAACACTAAAGGCAAAAAGCCGAAAAGAAAAGTAAAAATGGATTACGGTGACGGCTCTATTTACTTTGTAAAAAGCCGAAACTGTTACGCCGGACAGGTTTATCTTGAAATCGACGGCGAAAAAATCCGCAAGAGCGTTTACGGTAAGACCGAGCGAATTGTAAAGGACAAAATTCGTGAGCTTCAAATTCAGGCTAAAGCCGGTGCGTTTAAGAAGGTTGATAAAACGACCTTTTATGAACTGGCTGAAAAAATGATAGAGGAGCAGGTTGCTCTGAACGAAATCAGACAATCCACCTACAAGCGCAAGCTGGAAACGCTGAAAATGCTCAGCTCTTTGTCCGATAAACAGCTTCGCAAAATCACGGAGGATGACATTATCGCATACTTCAAGGATAACCTCGATTATGCGCAGTCAACGCTCAACAAGCTGTATCAGCTGCTCGGCGCTGTTTTCAAAAAGGCAATGAAAAAGGGAATCATCAGCAAAAGTCCGCTGGAGGATTTGCGTGTCCCGAAATCCCGCAAGAAAACGGACAAGGTCAGAGCGTTAACGGTAGAGGAGCAGGCACGGTTGCTTGATGTGCTGAATAACAACGACATCAATTACTCCGAGATAATGCTGGTTTCTATGTTCACCGGAATGCGCGGCGGAGAGATTTGTGCGCTAAATATCGAGGACATTGATTTTCAAAACAACTGTATCATCGTGAACAAGACCACATCACGCGGCGGCGACAATTCGGTTATCGTCAACGAAACGAAAACAGAAGCCGGTATGCGCAAGGTTTTGATTAACAACGATTTGGCAGCTTTTTTGAAGGAGTGTATCGGTGAGAGAACCGGCGGCACATTGTTTGTTTCAAGCAACAACAAGCCGGTCACTACACAGCAGGTCAACTATTATTTTTGGAACACCTTGAAGCAATACGATATTCAAGACAAATCGCTGCAAGGAAAGCTGACCTTCCACTCACTCCGTCATACCTTTGCCACGCGCTGCATCGAAAGCGGCGTACCGCCGAAGGTCTTGCAGAAAATACTCGGTCACAAGGACATCTCTGTTACGATGAACGTGTATTGTGATGTTTTTGAAAAATTTGAAGCCGCTCACCTGAACGCTGTTGACAAGTATATGAAACTGAACAATATCGGATTGGGAAAATCCGAAACAAAAACCGTAAAGGTTGCATAAACAGGGCAAATCGCATTCAAAATCGCAGTCAAGCCGCTGCAAGCCACTGTTTAAGCCATTTAAAATGGCTCCCGCAACCATCCAATAAGCACTAACCGTTATGGTTAGTGCTTATTTTTATTTCTGATACTTCTGAAATTTTTATTATCTCCATAACACACCGGCCTGAGCATTGTTACTTGACGCTCAGGCTGATTTTTTATTACTTATTATGTTTTAATGCGTATCTTCAATGCAGTACACAAAGTTTATGAGATTCATATTATCGTCAAAGGTGAAAGTTACATATCCGTCTTTCCGCTTATAGGTAACATCGCCGTGGGTTATGTTATTGTACATTGGCTCGCCGAGTTCGGCATAGACATCGTCATAGGTGCTGTTGCCGTTGATTTCACCAAAACCGATGTTTGAATTGGCAAGGTTGCCTGATGAGTAATCAACCGTAATGCTGTAAATTTTATTTGTTTCGGCAGTGACCATAACATTCATACCGCTGTAGTAATGAATATACCACTTGTCCGACGCTAAAAACGGATCTGAAATTTCTTCGCCAAAGGCATTTTTTACATCGTCAAAATCAGCGTTCAAAAAATTATTGCTCTCTACATTAAGCATTGAACTTTCGGATTTTTTAAGATAAAACTTTCCGCCTATATCCCACATTGATTCGCTGTTCTGATTTGTGACCGTGTTTTCAATATAGATTTCGCCGTCGGAAAACTTGATTTTACCCGTACCGCTGTTCTGCCAGCCGTCATCATCAAACGAAAAAGTTCCTATTCCGTCAATCACCTTTGTTGTCACATTGCTTATTCTCGCAATTCGGTTTTGCGGTGCAGACGAGGTTTTTGTAAAAGTAAATCTCACAACATCATCCTTGACGGAAATTATCTCAAGAATATTGCCGCCGTTTTGAGTTGCGGTTGAAATATCGCTGTCTTTATCACACCATATTCCGACATATTTTGAATAATCCGAGGTTTTATTTTCAGCCGTTGTCGTGACCGCAGTTGTCGGAACAGTTGTTGCATGTGTGGTAACATTATCCGATTTGCCACCAAAAATCGTGCTGTTCAAAATTACAATCACCGCAATTACAATGAGCAAAACGATTGCCGATGCAACGGCAATAATAATCGGTTTTTTCTTTTTTACCTTAATTTCTCCGCCTGTTGTAACATCAATCAGCTTTGTCATACAATACGGACAAAATGTCGATTCAATCGGAAGTTCCTTACCGCAATTCCTGCAAAACTTCGTATCCTTACCCATAACACCTCACCTCTTTTATATATTTTAAAACAAAAAGCAACGCAATGCAATACGCACTGCGTTGGTTTTGGTTATTCAACTCTGAACGATGAAAGTACATCATCCGTTTCAGCTCTGGCATCAACCATTCGCTGATTTGCGTATTCGTCCTCCAACATTCCGAAGCCTGTTGGATGAATGTACATAAAATACTTACCGTCCTTACTTCCGAGTCTGCGTGAATCTATGCTGACCGTTCCGTCATATGTCCAGTCAATAGTGAATAAAAATCCGTCCGAGCCTGTTTCAGGATGTTCGTGATTATACGATTCATAAAAAGTAACCTTATCACCATCAACCTCATATGTATAATCCTCGGGGACTTCAATTGAAAAGCCGTTAAAATAGCATCTTCCGCCACCATTTGAGTTACTTTCGCCATAATCTTTCGATGTTTCGGGCTCGGTCGGCTTGGCTGTTGTAGGCTCAATCGTAGTAGACTTTGCCGTTGTTGGAACATCTGTAGTCGGTTCAACAGTTGTAGGTTCTGCGGTTGTCGGAATTTCCGTTGTAACCTGTTGGGTGGTTGCTTTAACAGCTTGCTCGGCATTATTATTGCCGAAGATTTTCGGCAATAAAACAATTGCACATACAGCCAACACAATCGCAATTGCCGATACAACAGAAATTATGACGACTAATTTTTTCTTTGACTTTTTATCCAACTTTATATCAGTCGATTTTTCATTAACCGAGGTCATCGGCAAAGGCTTTATCTCTGCACCGCAATGTTCGCAAAACCTGTCGCCGTTTTTAATCTGATTTCCGCATTTTTCGCAAAATCTCGTTTTATTCTTATTATCCATTTAGTCTCACCTCTTCTACATTTTAAAGCAAAAAGCAACGCAATGCAATACACACTGCGTTGCAAATTTCATTTTTATATGCTACTCAACATATTTTTTCTCATAATTTCTAATGAAATTAACATTATACTTTTCAACATCATTGAGCATATCCTCGGTGAAATCTTCGGGTTCAATCGTTCCCACATACCACCATTTATCGTCAAAATAATCTTGTATGTAGTCCGTATTGAATCTTCGTCCTGCTCGGGCATAAATTTCATTTCGTGCGAGTTCAAGCTCATCTGCATCAAGTCCTGCCAAGTCGGAACTTGTAAGCTTTTTGGTATCGCTGTCAGGCAATATGTAATCTTCGTCATAATAATCATCGTAATCATTATAATCGTCATACGAACTGTCTGACTTGTCGGATTTTGCAGTTGTGGGTTCGGCTGCAGAATAATTTGTATCCAAATAAACTATATTGGATTTTTCAGACATCTCATTAATAAATTTATCAGAGGCGGCTAATAAGTGAAGCGTTACTATATCTCCAGATGTTTTATAACTAAAACATATGTTGTTATATACAGGCAATGTATTTTGACCATTTGCAACTTTATTGAGTGATTCATTAAGTAAATTGGCCGCATCTTCAAACGAAACATTACACATAATTGCAGTGCAAAGTATAGCGCTAGCCATTAATGAAGTATCCGACCATGTTGCTGATACATTCATAATTTTTCCGCTGTATTGCTCGGTACCTATCACAATGTTCATCCTTGATAAATCTTTCGGAGTATAAAGTTTCGTAGCTGTATTGGTTCGTTCCTGATTACCGTTATCAATATCGTAATTTGATACATCGGATAATATATCGACCGCCTGTTCGACATTATCATATTTATTGCTGTCGCTTTCTGATGATGACAACCGTGATACCATAATACTTTTATACTTTTTCCAAAAGCCGTAGAAATCATATTTAACTCTTGCACCCGTATCATTTGATGATTCTTCAACAACGCTTTCGTTTAGCGGTACAATGCCTTCTTCAACCGTTGTCGGTTCAGTCAAACTGCTTTCCAATTTGGTTTTGGTTTTGGTATCGGAATGACTGCTGTTATTTAAAGGAAACAAAACCAAAGCAAGTATTCCTGCAAACACAAGTACAAAAGCACCGAACAATATGCCTGCAATTTTCCATTGCTTTTTCAGCTTTTCTTTTTGCTCGTCTTTTGGTTCATTCAGGCTGACTGTTTCGGTTGTTTCGGAATCTTCAACAGCCGAGCAGTCTTCACCGCAGTTTTCACAATATCTGTCATTTTCATTTAGCAGAAATCCGCATTTTGGACAACGCCTCATTTTTAATCCTCCTTATCACTTGAATAATCACCTATTTTATCAAAGTTGCTGTTATTCAGTTATGTTATATTTACAATGCTAATTTTAATAAAATCCTGTAACTTCAAAAGCATAGTATTCAGCAGCTGATTTATAATCATGGTCACCTGTAAGAGTACAAGTGTCATTTGTCAAATTTATAACTATGTATGCGTTACCGCTGTTATTATAATATCCATCAGGAGTATTTCTATAATTTCCGGAAATGGTTACCTGATACCCCAACAAAGTTCCCGTGTCTCGTGTTTTTGTCGGAGTGATATCAAGTTGAGGATTTTCAAACATTGAAGCCACTAATTGCCCAAAAGTTATATCTGAACATAATCCGTTTTGAACATATGATGGATCAATTGAGTCCATAAAACTTGTCGAATTTAATATATCTACAACATCATCCTCATATTCATTATTTCCTTCTGTAGTTTCTTCAACTGTCGTCTCTTCAACCGTAGTTGAATCAAAATTAGTTTGTGTGGCTGAAGATTCAGAACTCGGTTGTTTCGAACATCCGCTTAATACTGTTGATATCAATAAAATCACAGTTAATGCAACAAGCGATTTTTTCATAAATTTCACTCCTTTTCTTTATAACGAAAACGCTCAGGTTTACCGTTGGTTATCAATATTTTCTGACCGCAGACATCACAATCGCAACTCTGTGCGTCACATGGAATCACTGTTGTTTTTTGGCAATAAGGACATTCGACATATTTACATTTGATACGAAGTTTTTTAATTGAAACAACAAGTATAATCAACGCAAGAATTGCCAATATTACAGAAAATGTTATTGATCCCGGATTGTAGCCGGGAGTAATATATGTGCCATCACTTGGATCCCAAAATTTGTGCTGCGATGCATTTCCTTGTGTAATAATCATACTAACGGATACAGCCAAAGTACCGCAAGCAACAATTATTCCACCGATTGACGCAGAATTGTATTTATAAACAATACCGCTTTCATCATCCTGATATATACTTTCATCAGTAACACAGCCATTGTTACCATTGATTTCATCAGGTATCTTTGCGCCACATGAAGGGCAAAAACTTGCACTTTCTCTTATTTTTGAACCACACTTTTCACAATACGGCATAAAATCCCCCATCACCTATATTATTTTACAAACATCTATTTAGATAAAACTGATTATTTTATCTATATAATCTGTATTTGTTTCAATGAAAAGGCTGCCTTTTCTCTTGTTTATATTACTGTCATCAATGTTAATTGACTTATTGATATTTGATTTGAGCCATTTTACACCGATTTCATTTTCACATTCTTCGTAACCGTGATGTGTGTTTGTGTTTTTAGGTTCAGCCGTCACAATTCCGACCGCTTTGATTTTCATAGATTTAGAATTGAACGGAAGAGCCTTGATATAAATTATATCACCGATTTTTATACTGTTTAAAATCTCATACAACTCAGGCTTTTCCTTTTTCTTCCAACCGATACATGCAAAGCCTTCACTGACAAAATTGCCCAGCTGTTCTTCTGTTGCACTGAATAATGAACCCATTCCATAAACCGACATAGTTTTTCCTCCTAAAAATTTTATTTATTACAGACAGCAACACTGCGGTCTGTCAAAGTTCATAAAAATTTCATCTGTTGTAAAATAAGTTTAGCACAAATAATGCTACAAGTCAATAATAAATGCTTACAGTAAATTTATTTTTTTGTTCAAAAAGTTTAAAATAAACTATATATAGGATTCTGAGGTTTTACTTATGAACAAAAACATTGATTATACGGCACTCGGCAAAAGGATAAAAAATAAGCGGATTGAAAAGGGTCTGACGCAGGAACAGCTCGGCGAATTGTGCGAACTTTCTGCGGCACACATCGGTCACATTGAGCGTGGCACAAGAATACTTTCCGTTGATGTTCTTTTCCGCATTTCTCAGGCACTTGACACAAGCATTGACTGGCTTGTATTTGATTCGGTCGAAAACAAACATATGCTTAACGAAATTAACAGCGTGCTTAAAGACACCGACAAAACCAAAGTAACCACATTTCTAAACACGGTAAGAGTTCTTGCCGATAACATTGACAAGTTGTAAACAATTTGTTAAAAATTCACAAAATAAATACCGTCCTTGATTAAACTCTAATTAAAGTATAATCAAAGACGGTATTTTTGTCCTGTGCTGTCAGCACAGTTTTATTCTGTTTTAAAGATTTCTTTTCAATTCTTTCACATTTTGATAGCGGTTGTCGGGAATTGTCTGGGTGCATTTTATGACAATCCTTTTTAGTCTGCCCCTGCAAAGCCGTATTTCGGGCGGCTGACCTGTGAGCATAACATTCATCAAAACACCTATTGCGTAAATGTCAGTCCGTTCATCGGTTTGATTTATTCCGTACTGTTCGGGTGCGGCATATCCCATTGTGCCGATTGCCTGCGTATCCTGCGACTGAAACGGCTTGTAAATTCTTGCCGCATCAAAATCAATCAGCTTTACATTTCCGCCGCTGTCAATCATCACATTTTCAGGCTTAATATCCTTGTGTATAATTTGGTGCGAATGTAACAAATCAAGTGCGTCACAAAGAGACGAAATAACTTTTCTCACACCTGACGGAGAATACAATCCCGTTTGCAGATAATCGGCCACGGTCTGACCGTCAACATATTCTTCAAGAACGGTGACTCCCGTTTCGGTTTTGACAACATCGTAAACATTTGCAATATTTGGGTGTGAAAGCGTTCTAAGTGCAAAGTAAACCTCTCCCGAACCTTTTAATGTGCGTTTTACAATCTGTTTGCCGAGTTCCTTATGCCTAAAAACACAGATTTCCGTTTTATCTGTTCGTTTAAGCAATCGCACAAACTGATATTGTTCATTAATCACCGTATCAATCCAATTATTTCCCATAACATTTCCTCACAATATTGACAAGCACTTTGCAAAATTATAGGTCTAACTATACTTGTCTTGCTTATTATATCATGTTAAAATAGTTTTGGAAACTTACAAAACTTTAATTCAGGGAGTTTTTGATTATGATACGCAAAACCACAACTCAACTTTTAAAAGAACTTGAAAATTTCAACACATTTGAAGAATACGAAAACGCAAACAGAGATTCAATGATAAGCAAAAATCTCTCGGAATACCTTACCGACCTTTTGAACGAAAGGAATCTTACAAAGGCGGAGGTCATTCGTAAAGCCGAACTCAGCGACGGCTATGCCTATCAGATTTTTTCAGGCTTGAAAACTGCCCCGAAAAGAGATAAACTAATTTGCCTTTCAATAGGAATGGGTCTGTCGGTAAATGAAACCAACAGCGTCCTTAAAATTGCAGGGCTCTCACCTCTCTATCCAAAAATCAAGCGTGACAGCATTATAATCATCAATATGAATAACAACAAAAGCGTTGTAGAAATCAACGAGGCTCTCTATAACGAGGGGAAAGATACTTTGAATTAACAATGAGGAGGGCATAATGGGATTACTTGAGAATGCGAGATATGCGTCTATTGAGCGTGGATACGATTATTATAAAAGAGGGAATGTGATTTCCTTTAAACAGACAAGTGAAAATGAATATGAGGGCAAAGTATCGGGATCTGCGGAAAAGCCTTACGATGTTCACATTGATATTATTCATATAAAAAAATCATTTTGTAATTGCCCGTTTGCGGAAGGTAACAGAAAGGTCTGCAAGCACAAAATTGCAATATATTTTTCTGCATTTCCCGAAAAAGCCGAGGAATATTACAAAAGTCTCAAAAGCTATGATGAACCCGAGTTTGACGATGATTATGACGATGATTATTTTGATGAAGATAATGAATTCGACGAAGATTTCAGAGAGGTTGTCTGCGATATTCTAAATCATAGGATTTCAAAAATGACAAAATCGGAGGCTCAATCTGCACTATATGATATTATTAAGTCAGCCCCCGAATGGATGCTACGGGATTTTGTGAATAATTGGATTTAAGCAAATTAGCACAAAGAGGTACATATTATGGCAAGAGTTTATACATTCAAAATTGTCTATATAGGATGCGAGAACAAAATATGGCGAGATATTCAGATTTCTTCAAATTCGACAATGGCTGTGTTGGGCTATGCCGTGCTTTCGTCATTCAGCACCTGTGCTTATCATCTGTTCATGATGACATACAAAGGTACAAATTACGAGTTGGACGATGAAGAATTTCAGACAAAACCAAAGCTTATGTCAGAAACGAAACTCGGCAATTTAAAACTTGAAATTGGCGATAAAATTCATATGATTTACGATTTTGGCGAGGAACAGGAGTTTGAAATAACCTTGCTTTCTGATGAAGAAATGTCAAGAGGCAGCGGACGAGCCTATCCAAAGGTTTCTGACGGAGCAGGCAAAGGAATTATTGACGATATGTCGGCAGAAGATTTGCTTGACCTCATCAAAAAAATCGACAAAACCGGCAAAAGCGACTTCATCTACGCTCACAGAGGGGAGCGTGCCCCGTGGGATTACCACAACTATCAAATCGACATTGACAATTGCCTCCTCAAAGGCGAAATAGCCCGAATCAAATCCGCATACGAAAATCCCATTGAGGATTTTTGAGGTTTAATAAAATTAGAATAAAAATTTTCTATTAATAAAAACGCAAGATGATGTTGATACCCTCTTGCGTTTTTAATATTTCGGATAACAATACTACTTAAAAATCCAAAAGATAGACACCGTCTTTATACTTTCTAAATGTTACATATGTTTTGCCATAATGCTCCAACATCTGTTTTGTAACAAATCCACCAGACGGTGTGCCGATTTTTTTACGAATCCATTCACCAAGTATTGCATTACTTTCAACACTATGAAGCGCTTTATTTCCTTGTTGTGCCATTCTCATATGAAAAGAACCAAAATCCTTTGTTATCACCTTGAACATAGGGCAATTTTTATCGTTAGGATTAATTCTGTCAGGAAAGAAACCTTCTTTTTTATCATTGTTATTATATGGTATATAGGATTGATTTTTATCTCTTTTAGTTCCGTTTCTTCTTATTCCCCAATTAATTCCGGAACCATATCCGGTATCCTTTCCACTTGCGACAAGCAACGATACATTTAAAGTATCAATTGGTATCATCGAATCGTAAACTGCATATTCATCATCTGAAAAGTCCACTTCTTCGTAAGTATCCGCTTTTTTGTTGTTGACATTTTTAATTTGCTGAGAAACATTTGGATCAAAGCAATCTATTGTGTCAGGCAAAAGTTCTCTGTAATACTGATACGCCTGTAAAGAATCACAAATACTTACCGATTCCCTTCGCTTATAGAAAGCATTCATCGTATAATTCAAAGAGCCACAAAAAGCTAACCTTGGAATTTCTTTAGAACATCCATTCAATTGAGACCAAATATACATTTTGGAGTGTACTTCAGCACCTTTACATATATATCGACATGACACTTTTGGCATATCTTTCGATTCATTAATAAATCCTAAAATACGGCAAATATCTTCATGTTTCTTTTTTGACAAGCTGTACTTTGTCATGCCCAGAAGTATTTCTACTGATAACCCTTTTACTAATTGTTTATTCTTCATTCCATCTGATAGATGAATCATATGCGTTGAAATTCTGTCGCAATCTGTAAAAGCTGTTATTATTTTCAGAGAAGAACATGGATTATCAGATTTCAGATTTGCCGGTGCATATAAAACTGGGTCGTCAAAATTTGATGTGAATAGTTTCTGATTTATCATAAATCTTCCTCCATATTTGCCTCAACATATGGGTATTTTATTCCTGAAAAGCAGTTTAATATGGCAGTTATAACTATCTCAGACAACTTACAGGGAACAGCCATGCCAATCTGTTTTCTCACACTACTATAACTACCAACGAATTCATAATCATCGGGAAATGTCTGTATTCTTGCTCTTTCTCTGTTTGTCAATTCTCTGTCTGTCCAATGATACATAAATGTTCCACCACCACCTGAGGCTGTCACAGTATATGCTGGTTTATCCGGATGCAATTTTCTGTAAATCTGGCTAATCTTAGTTTTCGTATGAATTTTCAATTCATCAGGGAACGCATCACCTAACCGTTTCTCAGCCTGCCAAACATTTTCACCGGGCTTTATCAAAGAAAGTCTTTCAACTACTTTTTTCGATAAATTACGAACTTCATTGTTAGTAGCATTAACAGGAATGTTAGCAAGTGCTGTTTTGGATGAAATATCACAACCTGCATATGCAGACGGATCAGGAACATGGTATTTTATTGATATATCATTGCGTATTCCAACAATAATTACCCTGTGCCTTCTCTGAGGCACACCATATTGTTCTGCTTTATAAAGATGCACATTCAATTTATATCCGGCGGCACGCATGTCATTTAAAATCACTTTAAAATCACCCGAACCTGCCGAACGAATACCTGATACATTTTCAGCTACAAACCACTTTGGTCTGTGTATCTTTAACACTTCTATACCATACCAATACAATTGACCGTATTTTTCGTTATCAAAGCCCTTATGTTCCCCTACATTAGAAAAGCTATTACAAGGGAATCCGTAGCAAAAAGCATCAATAGAAGGCAACTTGTTTATATCTAATTCTCTTACATCACAGCAATACACCGTGTCAGGAGAATCAGGGCAAATGTTTTTACGATAGGTTTCGCAAGTATCCAGATCGAAATCATTAGCCCATACATGTTCAATTGAGTAAGTTTTATTATCACTTTTTGCGTGAATCGCACCACATGCAATTCCACCAGGACCACAAAACAGTTCACCCAATCTGAATTTTTTTCGTTTCATTGTTGTTCCTCCAAATTGAGCTGTTTTCTTAATCAAAGCTTAATGTTATTCATCTCGTCACCGAGGACATCGGCGATTTCTTTCAGATGACCTGTGCGTTTGCCTTTTAGTTTATAGAACTGCAAAAGTCCATAGCCCGGGTACTCGTTGCCCTCAACCATAACGGGACCGTTCTTTGAAAAGGCGATATCCCATCCGATATATCTCACCTGCGGAATCTTTTCCGCTGCCTCAACAACCATGTCAAGAGCCTCTCGAACGCCTGCAATCTTAACCTCGGAGAACTTTTTGCCTGTCATCGGGTGTTTGTCATAAACATTGCCGTAGTCGTCAATTACATTACTGTCGATTCTGCCGTCTGCATCAAGGCTGAGGTAGAGGTCATTTGTACAGCCGATAACATTCGACTCGTCCTGATTGATACGGAGAGCGTTATTTATTATATGCGCCTTGCCGTCCTTATAGAGCGTAACAACTCGCCATGAATTTACAACGCACGGATTGATTTCGTTGAGGTCATCGCTCTGAACGATTGCTTCCTCAACAAGAAGCTGACCGTTTGCCTTGAGTTCATCATAAAGCTTGTTGCTGTCCTTTACATCGGCAACGGTGATTTTTGAAATGCCGTGACCGCCCTCGCCTGTAGGATCTTTTGCAAAAACGGTTTCTCTGCCGTCAAGGAACTTCCTGAAATCTTCCTTACTGCCTGTGCGAAGGTTGATGAAATCTCTTTTGAGATACTTTTTGAAAAGCTCGTCAAAAACAAGCTTGTCACGAAGAAGAACGATATATTCCTCATCGTTGAGATATTCAAGAATTTTGTAGAAAGTTTTTGCAGTTACAAAGGTTTTTTTCTCTTTAGCCGAAAGGTTGATAAAATCGCAACGGAAATAGTCCGTGTAGCCTGTGCCTCTGATGAGAAAGTTGCGGATTATGTCGAACTTGATATAAGCCTTTGACTTGCCGCTGTTCTTGGCGATAATGTCAATGTGCTTATCCATTCTGCTGTGGTTAATATCTCTGAATTTATTCAAAAGCCATTTGTGTACCGAAACTGCCATCTTACTTCTCCTTTACAACCTTACCGTCTTTTACATAAAATCTCGGATTGTTCTTGCCTATATTCACAAGCGCCTCGGCATTGCCCATACCCGAACTTCTGCCGAACATTCCAACTGTTATGCCGTCACCGAGGAGTGTTACCTCGTCATCAATTTTTACCGATGAATCAACCTTAACAGCCGTCATATTCATACACATCTCACCGACAACAGGATATTTTTTGCCGTTGATAACAACCCTTCTGCCGTGATTTGCGTGACCGATGCCGTTGTTGTAGCCGACAGGAAGAATTGCAAGAATAATATCCTCATCTGCCGTATATGACGCATTGTAGCCGAACCACTCACCCTTGTTCACCTTTTTAAGCTGAAGAATACGGGTTTTCATCTTCATGGCCGGCTGTAAATCTATCTTTACATCAAAATATGTTTCGCTGATGTTGTACTTCTTAATGAAGTAATTGTTTCGCATTTTGCGAAGTTTGTCCTTTGGCGAATTTGAAAGAGAATCGGGGGCAACATTGTAGCCGTAGATTGCAATGCCCATTCTCACGCCTGTTGTAAAAGGCTGTTTCGGGTGGGTGAGCATTGAAACGGAACTGCCCATATGGACAATCGGGATTTTATTCAAATCAATAAGCGATGTAAGCTCCTTGAAGTTTCTGACCTGCTCGTCCCAATGGGGATCAAAAATTCCGGCTGTTGCAAAATGCTGATAAATTCCCTCAAGAACAAAATTTGAACCGTTAATCATATCAACGGCAGTTTTAACCTCGTTCTTATCCTTGAAGCCAAGGCGGTTAAATCCTGTATCAATCTGGAGATGAACCTTGAAATTGCAGTCAATGTTCAAATCAAGCAACCTTTTGAGGTAGTCCAGCTCATTCACGGCAATGGTGAGATTAAGCCGCTTTGCCTCCTCAATTCTCGAAAGATGAACCGGATGCAGGCACAAAAGCGGAGCGTCCTTGTTGACCTTACGAAAGCTTTGAGCCTCCTCAAGAGAGGACACGGCAAAATAGTTAATGCCGTTTTTGTACATTTCATTTGCCACTTCCATACCGTGACCGTAACCGTCACCCTTGAGAACGGCAATAAAATATTTGTAGTCGCTGTATTTTTGTGTTATCGCACGGGCATTTGCACCGATTTTGTCAAGGTCAATTTCAACATATGAATCCAGCATTCCAAAGCCTCCGTTAATACACTATATCCTTAGAATTATAGCATAATTGCATGGGTAAATCAATAGCGATATTGAACAGTAACGGTGTACGGTTCGGGCATAAAATTGAAAATTGAAAATGTAAAATGGAAAATTATGGTCGGGAAGACAATTTGCAAGAGTGAAAAACATTGTCGCCCGACCGTTTTTGTATATATGGAAGTTGTTGCAAATTTGTATGTGCAGATATTATATGCCTGTAGATAGCCACGCAAAGATTTGTACAAATTAAAATTATATAAATAAAGCAAAAATTGCATCAATGCCGTATCGAGCATCAATGCAATTTCCTAATCTAACTATCTTCCGGAAAGGACTGCGGTGTGCCACCGCAGTCCTAAATTTTCCATTTTCAATTTTCCATTTTCAATTTGCTGACGGCTTGCCGTTATATAAGCCCTACAATATACATCTGAATGGTGGTTGCGTCAATGACGGTAATATCGGAATCAAAGTTTACATCAGAGTTTATACGCTCTATCTCGTTCTGATTGACAAGACCCACAATTGCTTTCTGAATTACGGTTGCATCGGCAACATTGATTTTGCCGTCACCGTTTGCGTCACCGTAATATGCCTTTTCGGCTGAATTGGTGCTTGCAGTCATAACATAGTTTGTCATACCGATTGCAAGGTTGCCCTTGTCAACTCTTTTTACATACTGCAAAGTTGCCTTGTTGTTCGGAGAATCCGACACGGCAACATACATTGCGTCGCCCTTGAGAACCATACCGTAGCAAAGCTTGCCTGATGACACCGACACACCGTTGATGTCGTATGCGGCAACTGCCTGTCTGCCTGTTTCAACATCGTATGAATACACGGCGTCGGAGGTATTAAAATACAGAGTATCGTTGTATTTTTCAAGGCTCATAAATGTATTTATCCAGTAGGAATTACCGCCTGCGCTCCATCTTTCGTTCAATTTCAGCTTTTTCTCATATGTATTGCTGTCAAGCTTGTATTTTAGCAATGCACCCTTGTTGGCTGAAGAATTGTTGTTGACAAAGCCGTAAAATTCACCGTTGATCTCGCAAAGCCTTGTGTCGAAATTATGGATTTCGTAATTATCATATTTTGTCGAATTTGCACCGTAGCTTATTGTGTAATCATAGTGCTTTGACGGAAGATTCTGAATGGCATTGTCACTCAAAAGAAAGTATGTATGCTGAGCGTGTCCCGGTCGGTCATTAATAGGGTCATCCCATGTAACATCAACATTATACCAAGCGTTGCCGATATGAACCTTGTTCCACATATGGTTCATTGAGTTTGAAACAACAAGTTCGGAGTCTATTCCGACAAGTGAAAGTATGTAGGAATACGCAAGTGCATAGCCCTGACATACGGAAGTTTTTTCAACAAGCGAATTGTAAATATCAGCCTTGTTATAATCCGATGTGCTGTACTCGCTCATAATGGCAAGCTCATCGTGGATTACAAGAGCCTTTTCGGAATCGGTCATATTCTCGTCCACAAGTGAAAGTATTCTCTCAACCTCTTTATCAAGCGACTTTTTCTGTGTTGCATACTCGCTCTTGCTGATTGTGTACTCGGGATAGATTGACGCAACCTTATCCTCTGACGGATAGTAGGAGTACGAAAATCCCTGATTCACATAGTAAAGCTCCGGATGAGTCAAGGTCAGCACCTTAAAAAATTCCGCAGCATCGCTTCTCGGAACATTAAGACTGCTGATATCAATTTCCTCGTCAAAATTTTTAAGGCTGTCAAGAACCATACCTTCAGCCTTACCGTATTTGTCATACATTGCTTTGTTATAAAAAATTTTACCCTCTTTCGGCGCTGAGTATGCCGAGGTTGTGAAAATGCCCGTTGACACCGCACAGGATACCGAAACCGCCACCGTGAGCATCAGTGCAAAAAATTTACATGTTGATTTTTTCATGTATATTTCCCCTTCTTGAGTCAAAGATGCAAAATGCACAAAAAAATTTGATTTTCTCTGACTTTTACAACTAAATTATACCATTTACAGGCACAACAATTCAATTCACATAAACACCGAAGTTATGAACACTAATTTGTCTGTTTATACAAAAATTTAGTATAATCACAGATAAAACGCAATAAAGCACACCAAACTATACCGTCATACAATCCGCTTTTTGCACATACAATCTATTACAGATGTCCCCCTAAGGAGGACAGACAGGAGGGCTGTATGTGAAAGGTATCGTAGAAGAAAGAGCGGCAATGCTCGGCGAATACATAATCGAAAGCAAGGCAACCGTGAGAAGTACGGCAAAAAAGTTCGGTGTGAGCAAAAGCACCGTGCATAAGGATGTCAGCCAACGGCTAAAGGTACTTAACCCTGCACTTTACCGACAGGTGAGGGAAATTCTTGACACCAACAAAAGTGAAAGGCACATAAGAGGCGGTCTTGCAACAAAAAAGAAATATCTGCAAAAGAAAGCGTCCGAAAGCGAAAAAAGCTGAAAATCAACTGCAATACGGCTCATACACCATACAAAACCGCATTTTCAGAGTATATTTTGGGTATTTTGGAACTTTACTTTTTATGACTTGCGTTGTATAATGGAGTGTAAATATTTTCAGATTTGTCTATAGTTTGTGTACGGCAGTGGTTAATGCACGGCTGTACCTGAGGAGAAATTAAAAATGAGAAAAATTCCCTTTTCGCCGCCTGACCTTTCTCAGGCAGAAATTGACGAAGTTATAAAGGTTCTGAAATCGGGCTGGATTACAACAGGTCCCGAAACAAAGCTTTTTGAAAGCCGTATTGCAGAAAGATGTCACACGGAAAAGGCTGTCTGTCTTTCATCGCAGACCTCTTGTGCCGAACTTACTCTGCGTATTCTCGGCATCGGACCGGGAGATGAGGTTATCGTTCCGGCATACACCTACACGGCAACCGCATCAATCGTCTACCATGTGGGCGCAAAGCCTGTTATGGTTGACTGCAAAAGCGGCAGCTTTGAAATGGACTACGATAAAATGGAGGCTGCAATCAACCACAATACAAAGGTTATCATTCCTGTTGACCTTGCAGGTGTTGTGTGCGACTATGACCGTATTTTTGAGGCTGTTGAAAGAAAGAAAGGCGTTTTCAATCCACGCAACGAGCTTCAGGAAAAGTTCGGCAGAGTTATTGTTATGGCTGACGGCGCTCACGCATTCGGTGCGCAATGGCACGGTAAAATGTGCGGTGAAATTGCCGACTTCACAAACTTCAGCTTTCACGCTGTAAAGAATATGACAACCGCCGAGGGCGGTGCGGCTGTTCACCGTTCACATGACGGAATTGACGAGGAAGAAATGTACAAGCAGTATATGCTTCTCTCGCTTCACGGTCAGACCAAGGACGCATATCAAAAAAACAAAGTCGCATCGTGGGAATATGATGTTGTTGACACTCAGTACAAGTGTAATATGACCGATGTGCTTGCCGCAATCGGTGTGGCTCAGCTTGAACGCTACGATCAAATGCTTGAGCGCAGACATCAGCTTATAAAGCTTTACAACGAAGAATTTAAGGATTTGCCTGTTCAGGTGCTTAATCACTGCGATGAAAACCACCGCAGCAGCGGTCACCTTTACTTTGTAAGATTTATCGGCAAAGACGCAGAATACCGTAACAAGTTCTATAATATGATGGCTGACCACGGCGTAATGTGCAATGTCCACTTCAAGCCGTTGCCGTTGCTTTCGGCATACAGCAAGCGTGGTTTCAAGATTACCGATTATCCGAATGCGTATAATATGCACAAAAACCAGCTCACCCTCCCGATGAACTCAACTCTCACAGACGATGAAGCATGGTATGTAATCGAAACATTCAAGCAATGTATGAAAACACTTAAATAACGGCGAGTCGCCGTTCCCAGTTCGTGAAGACAGTTTTATAAATGCGAGAATAAAATCGCCCGAGCGTATGGGAAATTGAAAATTGAAAATGGAAAATTAAGGTTGGTGGTGTACCACCGTCCTTAATTTGAGAAGACAGTCAGATAAATAAAATGCATCAGATGCCCGGTAAGGCTCTGATGCATTTTTGTTTTGTAAGGAATCTGCCCCTACAAATAAACAGCAACTTTCATATAAAATAAACGGTCGGGAAATACAGCTTTGCATTTTGCAATGTATCTTCCCGACCGTAACTTTTCACTATTAACTATTAACTTTTACCTGCCCATCAGGGCTTGCACTGTCCGTCAGGACAATTTAGCTATCCGCAGGATAATTTAGCTTGCATAGCAAATTTAGCTCACGCTTGCGTGAATTTAGCTGACGAAAATCAAGGATTTTCGTCAATACCCCCACCTGTCAAAAAATCTGACAGTCTGATATGTCAGGATATAGTTCTGACTTTCGTGGAAAGCGCTCTGAACCATATCGGGATTATACATATACATAATGCGGTGCTGAACGGCATCCTTGTTTTCGTCAAAGATATAGCTTACCGCCTGAATACATTCCTGATTTGTGCCGATTTTGGTACTGCCGGTATAATGGCAGTTCTCGATAACCGAGGCAACTGTCGGATAACCGTCAAAGCACATTGCGTCTTTTACCGACTGAGCAATGAGCGCCGCTCCTATAAAACCGCCCGAACCGAATTCGCCCATGCAAAGCCTTTCAAGAAGATCCCTGTCCTCATCGGTAAGCGTTACCTTGGAGCATTCATAGGTTTTGTCCGGATTGTCAATTGCCACAAGATAACCTGCATCCCATTGAGATTGGTAATCAACAGGCTCTTTCGGCGGAATTGCCGTAGCAAACGGAACGGTTGCCTGTGTTGTTGTCACGGGCTGAGTTGTCGCTTTTGTTGCCTTTGTGGCTTTTGTCTGAGGCTGAGTTGTTGCCTTGGTTGCTTTAGGCTTTGCCGTTGTTGTTTCAACGGGTACGGTTGTTGCGGAAACAGTTGTTGTCGGAACAATCTTCCGAATATTCGGATTTACCCTTGCCATTGCCGATTCTGTCGGAGTTTCTCCCGCATTGAGAGTACCGTTTGAGCAGACGAACTGCAAAACTACAAAAACGGATACTACAACAAGCACAACCGACAAAACCTTGTTTATATTTTTATTGAAAAACTTCATCGTTTCACCGCCGTTTAATACTTCTAAACACAAATGACGCACAAAAAGACACGCTGTCACACATATAATAATTATACCACGGTATGCATTTCTTTTCAATTTAATCATTCTACAAAAATGAACTGCCTTTTTTAAACAATATTACCTAAGCGGACAAATTATTACCATAAACAAAAGCCGACGCATATGCACCGGCTTTTTATTTTGAAAATACTTATTTATAATGACTGCTTCTCAGCTCTTCTGTACTTTGAAGGTGTTGTGTCATAGTACATTTTGAATGCTCTGTTAAAGTTTGAAATGTTGTTGAAGCCCGACATACCTGCAATTTCGATAACGGGAGTGTCCGTTGTAGTAAGAAGCATTGCGGCTCTTGTCAGTCTGAGCTCGTTAAGGTAGTTTACAAATGTTGTGTTCATAAGCTCCTTAAAGAGATGCGACACATAGTAACGGCTGAGACCTGTTGTCTGAGCTATTGTATCAAGAGTAATGCTGTCGCAGAAGTTGTTGTTGATATATTCCGTAATTCTGCGGAGAGCACGGTACTTTTTGCCCTGAGCCTCAACATCACAAATCTTAACAAGACCCGATGAGAAAAGAATATAGAAAATGTCGTACATTTTGCCATGAACAAGAATCTGGAAGAACTCGTGCTTTTCGTTCTCGGCAGAAATAACCGTGTTCATATCGTCAATAAGATTGTTATAACGGTAGTCGCCTCTCGTAACCTTTGCAAAGTGAGTGCAGTTGCCTGTTACAAGACCTCTGATCAGACTCTGCGGAATAAATTCCTGAGTGAGCGATGCAGGATTTGAAAGGTTAAGAAGAATAACGTCAACTCTTGCATTGCCTGTATTATTAATTTTGTATCTCTGATTAGGTGAAATAAAGTAAATGTCGCCTGTTGAGAGCGAATAAGTGTCAGCACCCATTTCAACGGTCATATAGCCGTCCCTTACAACAGCCACAAGAACCTCGTTGTGAACATTCCACATATTGCTGTCAATAATCATTTCACCGCAGACTACTCTGTAAGCAGAACTGGATGCGGTTGCCGAACGCAAGAAATCAAAACTCATAATAATAACCCCGATTCTAAAAAATTATGTTTTCAAACATTTTGTGTCTAAAAACAACACAAATAATCACTGCAACAATATAATAGACTTTATGCACAATAAAGTCAATAATTACGACAAATGTGCAAAAAATAAATGTATAAACCGTAATTAGTGCAAATTTTAAATATTCCGCTGTCTGCTGTATGTTAATTGATTTTTAATTCTACCCAATAATGTATCAATTTATCTACTGATAATTGTTATGATTATTTCCGAATCAGACATTATTATTTAACGATTTTAATATGAAATATTGCCAACCGTATGGCAATTAAAATGAATCGTTTACATTTTCAAGCTGTTTTTTAAATTCATCAACAACATTTTGCGGTGATATAATTCTGACCTTTCCGCCAAGACCGAATACCCAAGCGTAGAACTGTTTGCTTGTCATAATATCAACCGATACACCGAATGTTGTGTCGCTTTCCTTTGTAACAAAAATATCCCTGCCGAACCTGTCAACAATAACACCTATGCAGTCATTGTCAACCGACAGCTTAACCATAGCTTTTTCACCGCCGAACATTGAGAAAACGCCCTTTGAATAATCTGCAGGATCAAATTTTTCAAAGGTCTTTCCCCCGTCACGCTCATCGTCAAGCACCTCGATATCGTCCATTTTGTCAACACGGTAATGCTTTATACTGTCGGCACAGGTGTCATAGGCAATGAGATAGTAATTCTCATCATCCCAGCACAGCGCCCACGGTGATGCCGTGTATCCGCCGTTTCTGATTTTTTCACGCTTGACAATTCGCTCCGTTCCCGAAAAATCGAGTTCCCAACGGTAGTATTTGAACGAGATTTTGCGGTTGAGTGCTATTGCATTCTGAATTTTGTCAACCGAATAATAAATTCGTTCATTCATTGTTTTGGCTCTGTTTGCGACAAAAACCTGCCGTTGCAGTTCCTTGCCGTCGTGAACACTTGCAAGCCCTTCAAGCTTATGAATGAGGGAAATGCTCTTTTTTTCGGTAATGAATTTTGAGCTTTGAATTGCATCGACAAGAAGCTTCAACTCGGGCAGTTCAAATTCTCTGCTTGCAACATAATATTTAACGGTTGATGATTTGCTCTTGCAGATGTCCATTCCGAATTTTTCAAGCACCTGCAAATCATCGTAAAGACTTTTTCGCTCCGCAGTAATTCCGTACAACGCAAGCTCTGCCAGAATTTCGCTTGAAGTCAGCCCGTGATTTTCATCGGTCTTTTCAAGGAGAATTTTCCGCAGATACAAAAGCTTCTGTTTTTGCATAGGATTTCTCGACATAATACAGTCCCCCTCAAAGGATTATATATTTTTATGTGTTCATTATATCAAATTTCAGCCGAGATTTCCATATATTTTACGGCGAGCCGCCGTTCCCGATTCGTGCAGACAGTTTGTAATATCAAAATCATATTATGCCCGAGCGCGCATAAAATTGAAAATTGAAAATGGAAAATTATGGTCGAGCGTAGCATTGTAATTGTTCGCACAATCCCGTAAGGGCGTTCATTGGACGCCCGCAAGTAAAGACACAAACATTGTGATAGAAATAAACTATATAAATATCACAAAGTTACTGCTATTTTGTAGCGGCGAACCGTGTTCACCCGCTCGTGTGCAACGCACACAATTGCACGCATTGCGTACAAATTTGAATACACATTTTTCATCACATAAAAAAATATGTGTTTAAACAAATTCTATCATTAAGGCGGGCGCCCAATGAGCGCCCCTACAATTAAACAGTTAAATTCATATAAAATAAAAATTGCATCAATGCCGTTTCGGGCATCAATGCAATTCATTTATCTCAACTATCTTCTCGAAAGGTCTGCGGTGGCACACCGCCGACCATAATTTTCCATTTTCAATTTTCCATTTTACATTAACTACTAAATCCGCTCATCAAGCCCGTAAGCATTACGACAAGCGGCATTGTTGCAAGTGAAAATACCGTAGTTGCGGCGACGATACTAACCGACAGCTCAACATCCTTGTTGAACTTTGTTGCAAACATAGTTGTTGTTGCGGCGGTAGGGGCTGATGTGGCAATTACGCAAGCCATGGTAATTATGGGTGTGACACGGCACAATGACATTACAACCGCTGTAATCATCGGCAAAGCAATCAGACGGACTGCCGAAGAAAAATATACACCCTTGTCAGTGAACGCCTTTTTAAAGTCAGCCTGTGAAAGGTAAAAACCGATAATAAGCATCGGGAGCGGAGTGTTCAGAACTGCAAGATATTCAACCGGTTGGCTGATTATGTACGGAAGCTTAAAACCTGTAATAAAGATGATAATTGCAAGAACAACACCGATAAGACCGGGGTTGAGAACAAGCTTTTTGAATGAAAGCTGTTTTTTGTCACCGCTCATTGAAACAAGTCCGTGCGTCCATACAAAAATGTTGAATACGGCAACAAAAATTGAGCCGTAAAACCAACCGTCATCACCGAGAATTGCCTTCTGGAGGGGCAAAGACATAAATGCACAGTTTGAATAGATTGTTGCAAAGCGGATAACAGCCTTACGGCTTTCATCTTTATCATGAAAAATCAGGTTACAGATAAGTATTGACACAGCGAAAACAAGTGCAGAACAGGTAACGCAAATTATAAGTCCGCCCAAAAGTTCAAACGAGAACTCCCGCTGAAAAGCAGAAATCATAACGCAGGGCGTCACAACATACAATACTATATCGGTCATGTGACGGGCGGAAAAATCGGTGATAATTTTCTTCTTACCGCAAATAAAACCGACTGCTATCAAAATGAACAGTACAAGCACCTGTTGTGCAATAATAATGAAATTCTCTCCCATAAATCATTCTTCTCTCTTACATTAATTGCTATTATTTTAGCACAGTTGCAAGGGGTTTTCAAATGATGATGTGCTTTTTTTCGTTTTTTTTGACAGAAAAAACGACATAGTTCACAAATATGAGTTAATAACATTGTGCATTTTAACTAACAGGAATTTTATTTTTTCGCAAATATGTATTAACCGCTGAATTTTTGTACAGTTTATTGACATTTTTTACTCTCAAATGTATAATATTTACAAAAGATAAAACTTTTATTTCTGCAATATTTTATTACTTTGAAAGAAGGATTTATTATGGCAACAACAAAGAAAACAACTGCAAAAACAGCCCCTGCAAAAACTGCTCCCGTTAAGGAAGAGCCTGTAAAAAAGACTGTTGCAAAGGCTGAGCCTGCTAAGACTGTTGCTACAGCTGCAAAGAAGGCTGAACCCGCAAAGACAGAAACCGTAAAGGTTGAAACTGTTAAGAAAGCAGAACCCGTTAAAAAGGCTCCTGTTAAGAAAGTAGCTCCAAAGAAGGTTGCTCCAAAGAAGCCCGTTCCGGTTGAAACAAAGGTTAATTTCTTCGTAGAATATGCAGGCGCACAGGTTCCTGTTGAAGAAGTAATCAAAAATGTTAAGGCTACATACGGCAAGGATGCAAAGGAAATTTCAATCTATCTCAAGCCCGAAGAAAGCAAGGCATACTTTGTTGCCGACGGCAACGCAGAAGAAATGGATGTATTCTTCTGCTGATGGCAATAGATTTTGAATTTAAAACACAAGCTTTAAAGACCGCTCAAAAGAGCGGTCTTTTGTTGTTTTAAGATGAATGTTGTGTGTAATTTGTAGGGGCGTTCATTGGACGCCCGCCTTGATGAAATATTATGTTCGCAGAAATGTGTTTTGATGTGATTAAAATCGTGTGCAACGCACACGAACGGGCGAACACGGTTAGCCTCTACAAAATAGCAGTAACTTTGTGATATTTATATAGTTTATTTCTATCACAATGTTTGTGCCTTTACTTGCGGGCGGCCAATGACCGCCCCTACGGGATTGTATGAACAATTACAATGCTACGCTCGACCATAATTTTCCATTTTCAATTTTCAACTTTCAATTTTCCATACGCTCGGGCAATTTAACTCTCGCACTTGTAAAACTAACTTCTCGAACGGGGAACGGCGGTTCGCCGTATTATCTGTCTTTCAAATCAACATATTCCTTGTTTTCGGAAATGCTCATATATGCAGGACGGATAATCTTACCGCAGTTGATAAGCTCCTCAAGTCTGTGTGCGCTCCAACCCGTAATACGAGCTGTTGCAAAAAGCGGAGTATAAAGCTCGCACGGAATATCAAGAAGGCTGTAAAGAAGTCCGCTGTAAAAATCGACATTTGCGGCAACGCCCTTATAGATTTTACGCTTTCTGCCGATAACCTTCGGAGCCAGTCTTTCAACTCTCTCATAAAGATCAAATTCATCATTGTGACCTTCGGCAAACGCAAGCTTTTTAACAGCACCGTGAAGAATCTGCTGACGGGGGTCGGAAATTGTATAAACTGCGTGTCCCATACCGTAGATAAGACCTTTTTTATCAAAAACCTGCTTGTCAAGGAGCTTTTCAAGATAATCTTCAAGAGCGTCCTCGTCTTCCCAATCCTTAACATGCTTTTTGAGATCCTCAAACATATAGTACACCTTAACATTTGCACCGCCGTGCTTAGGACCTTTGAGTGACGCAAGTGCCGCAGCTACTGCCGAGTATGTATCAGTACCCGAAGATGTTACAACATGTGTTGTAAATGTTGAGTTGTTACCGCCGCCGTGTTCCATATGGAGAATGAGCGCCATATCAAGAACCTTTGCTTCAAGCGGAGTATAGTGTCTGTCGGGACGAAGAAGTGACAGAATAACCTCGGCTGTTGACATTGTAGGCTCTGCACGGTGAATATAAAGGCTGTTATCACGCTGATAGTGATTATATGCGTGATAGCCGTAAACCGACAAAAGTGGGAATACTGAGATAAGCTGTATGCACTGTCTTAAAACATTGTCGATTGATGTATCGTTAGCGTTCTTATCATAGCAGAAAAGTGTGAGAACACTTCTTGCTATTGAATTCATCATATCGTTACTTGTCGCCTTGAGGATAACATCACGAACAAAGTGCTGAGGAAGGGTTCTGTACTGAACGAGAAGTTCCTTAAAGTCTTTAAGCTGTTCTTCGTTAGGCATATCGCCAAAGAGAAGAAGATATGTAACCTCTTCAAAACCAAAACGGTCATCCTCAAGAATACCGTCAACGATATCCTTTACATTATAGCCCCTGTAACGAAGCTCACCCTCGCAAGGAACAAGCTTTCCGTCAACAAGCTTATTCTGTGTGATTGTTGAAATATCTGTAAGACCTGTGAGAACACCCTTACCGTCAAGGTCACGCAAACCTCTTTTTACATTGTACTTACTGTATAAATCTGTATCAATAACGGAGTTATGCGTCATTTTCTGAGCCAGAGCATGAATCTGCGGTGTAACATCCGAATACTCGCTGTTTGTCATAAAAAACACTCCTTTTTAAAATTCACAATAAATTGAAACTATATTTTATATATTATAGCACATTTTTAAAAAAAAGAAAAGGTACAATTCTTGCAGAAGTGTCATAACGATTTTTACCCTTATATGTAGAACTTGCATAATTTTTTGTCGTTTTATTCATCATTATGCAATTTTCGGGATATTTATTTATAAATGAAGTATAATTTTGACGGATATAAATAAGTAATCCGTCATTTGAGGGTTTAGGGCAGAAAAATACGGAGCAGGAAAAACCTGCTCCGTAAAAAACAACATTATTTTATTATTTGAGATATGTGCCGTTAGCGCCGATCTGACCGTCAATTCCGGTGAAACCGTCTGCACAGCAAACATAAACTCTCATATTAGCCTTACCAACAGAAGATACTGTAAGTGTGCCGTCTGTAACATACTTAACATCGCCTGTAACTGCATCAATATACTTGCCGTTAGGAAGGTTCTTGAATGTAGCACCCTCTGAGATAGTTACACAAGCAAGGCTGTCTGTAGCGCCCTGTGTATAACGGCGAATGAATGCCATATTACCGTCAACATAAGTATTGCTTTTTGTATACTGACCCTTCTGAAGTGCAGGAACTGCTCTTCTGATTCGGTTGAGCTGCTGAATATGAACAGCGAGAGGTGCTTCAAGTGTGCTTGCCACAGCACCGCTTGCATTAGTATATGTACCAAAGTCTGTTGCTGTTACGTCGCCCTCGAGGTAATCACCGAAGTATGCACGACCTGTTGTTGAAAGAGGTGCGTTAGGACCTACGTCCATAGGAACACCCTTCTGGAACTCAAGCTCAGAACCGTAGTAAAGACACGGAATACCACGGAAAGTAAAGAGCACATCAAGGTTCTCAGCCCATGCCTGTGTACCGCCGTCGTAACGGCTGTCCATATCAGGACCGTAGTCGTGAGAATCAACATATGTTACATTCCATGATGCGTCATTGTAGTACGGATCTTCTTGACAAGCACGGGTAAATGCGTTGCTTGCATTTGAGAAGTTCCAATGCATCGGGAAGTCGATTACGCTTGTGCCGTTTGACTTGCTGTAATCAGGTGTGTGATATTTAAGACCGTCAAGATAAACATTATCAGATGTGGGCTGATTTTCTGTACTTGCGTTGCTGTTATAGTGTTTAAGTGTAAGATCAATGTTTGCAGCCTGATCATTTGTAAATGAATCAATGTACTGGCTGTCTGATTCAGCCCATGTATAGAACGGAGCTGAAATTGCAGGAATGTTGTGGTTCCAGAATTCGCTTACACGAGTACAAACCTCACCAAAGATGAAGAAGTTTTTACCGCCTGTCTTGAGCCATGACGGGAAGTAATACTGGTTAAGTGTAAGTCTTGAAACGTGCTTTTCAGTATCAAGTCTGAAAGCGTCAACGCCCATGTTGATATAGTTGTTATAAACGTTGTTAAGGTAATCTGCAACTGCAGGATTCTCTGTGTTGATATCAACGCAGTCACCGGCAATCTGACCTGTCTGTACAGTCGGGCTTTCCCAACTGAGGTCTTTGAAGTGGTGATAGTAGTTTTCCGTGTCGTGATTACCGGAGTCAAGCTCCTTAGTATCCTTCATGATATTAAGTCTTGCAGCATACTGATACTTAGGTTCAAGGTCATTATAGTTCGGGAATGTTTTATCAAAGTCGCTTCCCTCAATAACCTTCATACAATCTACAGAAGCAAGATCCTGAATTGAGTTGTACTCCTTTTTAAACATAGGAGCAAGTGTTGCCTCACCAAAGTTACCTGAATGGTTGACAACGATATCCTGAACAATCTTGATGCCCTTTTCATGAGCGGCATCAATAAGATCCTGATATGTAGCGCCGTCACTCTCATAACGAACATCAACTGTTGAGAAGTCCATTGCATGGTAGCCGTGGTAATCGTAGCCTGACGCATTTGTTACAACAGGAGTAATCCAGATTGCGCTGAATCCGAGAGCCTTAATGTAGTCAAGCTTGTCGATAAGACCTTTGAAGTCACCACGCCATGCGGGATCGCTGTCGGGGTTGTTTGCCTGTGAGTCGTCCCAGCAATGAACATCGTTACCTGTGTCACCGTCATAGAAACGGGTTGTGATTACAAAATAAATTGTGTCTTCACGCATGTCAACACGGTCAAATTCCTGCATATCTTCAGGATTTTTGCTTGACCATCTCTTATTTTTGTACCACCACTCGCCTGTGTTTCTTGTGAGTTCCGCAGACTGCTTTCCGTTTGTAACAAACATCATATTGATTTTTGTTACATCGTTGAAAGTGTACTTGTAGTAGTTGTTTCCCTCGGAAGTCATCTTAACACCGGGGTACTCCGTGCTGATGTTTTTCGGAAGACTGTTCCAATAATAGATTGTGGGCGTGCCTTCCTCACAGTAGTAATGTACTGTGATTGTGCTTGATGCCGAAGTGTCGTTATCGTCATCTGTATTAGCCGCACTTACGGACATAACAGATACCGTGCAAATTACGCAAATCGACAAAATCAAAGCAAGCAATTTTTTGATTTTTGCCATAGATTTTCCTCCTTTTGTTATACTTTGTACAACATAACATACAATTATATTATAATTTAGACAGCCTCATATATTTTTCTTTTAAAGAATTATTACAACTTTGATGCCGCCAAAGATTAAGCCCTCAATTTGGCTATTATATACAAAAAGGAGCGACAGATTCTGTTTTTTCAACTCTTTTAAAGGGTTAAGTCAAATCTGACGCTCCGTTAAATTATATTTTATATTTTCAAGCTTATATTAGGTTCAGACCTTGCGGCTATTGCTTTAAAACGAATTTATCAAGTGTGTTTGCAATACCGTCGTTATCGTTTGATTCGCAGATGTAATCGGCAATCTTCTTTACATCGGTTTCGGCATTACCCATTGCAACGCCGAAGCCTGCATAACCTATCATTGTTATATCGTTGTAGTTGTCGCCGAAAGCGGCAAGCTCTTCCCTTTTAATCTTGAGTTTATCAAGCAAAAGCGGAAGCATTGAGCCTTTTGTAACACCAAACGGCATAATCTCAAGAAAATAAGGTGCGCTTTTATATACATCGAGCAAGCCGTCATAACGATTTGCAAGAATTTTCTGATACTTGTCAAGCTCATCGGGTTCGCCTGCAAGAAGGATTTTGTTGATATCAAATCTTACAGATGAGATAAAATCATCAACAACAACCATTTCGGCTTTGATAATATCCCTTTCAACATAGGTATAGTCATTAACCTTATTATCCGAGATGATTCGCCTGTCATCGTATGTGTTGATTGTAATGTTTGAATCCTTTAAAACATTCACTATGTCGGGAAGATATTCAAGCGGAAACAGCTTGCTCACCATAGTTTCGCCTGTTTCGCAGTTGATAATCCTGCCGCCGTTGAAAGCCATAATAAAACCGCCGAAACGGTCAAGCATAAGGTCTTTTGCTATCGGCATAATTCCTACGGGATGTCTGCCTGACGCAAGAATAATTTTCTTGCCCTGTTTCTGCGCCTCCATAAGAGCATATCTTGTACGGGGAGTAATCTCCTTTTGGGAGTTTGTCAGCGTACCGTCAATGTCAAGCGCTATTAATTTGTAATCCATGAAACCACCCTTAACATATCAATTTCTAAACACAATCAGTATGTTACGGTCAAATTTGACCGTATAAAATATACCACAAATCGCCCAAAAATGCAACTAAAAAGCCGATTTTAGCCCATATAAAAGCTGTTTTCACCATTTTTCCGCTTTGTCTTTTTTGCCAACAAAAAACGGACGAAAAGAGAATTCTCCTTTCGTCCGAAATTAAATATATTCAGCTTTTATTTATTCTTCCGATTTTGTATCGTTGTCGGATTCAGCCTTTTGCTGTAATTTTTCCTTCTGCAAACGGTCTATAATTTCGTTGATGTCGCTGTCCTTCGGTGATTTGTCATGTCCCGTAAGTATGCGGATTATAACGATAAGCTCGTCAATGAATATCAGCAGCAGCGCCGCAATAAAAATCAGCAGTCCCCACGGTGAGAAGAAAAGGTTGTACAATGTGTCAATGAATCCAAGCTTACACACCATAATATAAAGCACATCTTCGGTTGAAATTTCCGGGTCGGGAGCATCGTTTGCAATGCCCTTTGTCTGTAGCTTATATGTGCCGTCAGCTGTTTTATACGGTGCAACTACAACCTTATGAGTCACGAGAAGTCCCTCGGTCTGCCCACTGCCGCGATAGGTGATAATATCGCCGACCTTGAGGGAGGTCGGATTGTCAACGCTCTTTCCGAGAATAACATCGCCGATCATAAGCTCGGGCTGCATACTGCCCGTTGAAACTCGAAGCACGGAATATCCGAAAAGCGAAGGTGTTTTTCCGTTCACCTTTGAACCCATAAACACAATTACGGTCAGCACGAGTATTGCAAGCACTCCCCAGCAAATTATATTTTTAATTATCCGCAGGGTTTTATGTAGCTTTGATTCATGCCTTTTCCTTATTCTTTTTTTTGATTTGGGGTGTTCGGTTGTTACAGATTTTACTTCAACCGCATTTTCAACATAGTTTTTTTTATCCATAAATTCCTCCACGGTGTGCCACCGTTCTCAGTTCGTGTAGATTGTTTGCAATGTGCGAAACATATCCGCCCGAGCGTTGTTTTGTGGTTTGCGTAATTATTCGTGGCGGTGTGCCACCGTTCTCAGATCGTGCAGTAGGGGCGGTCATTGGCCGCCCGCCTTGATGAAATTATTTGTTTATCCACATAGCTTTTGATATGCTAAAAGTAGTGTACAATATGTTCATACACATATGTTTTGATATAGCATAAATCATGCATCCAAATTTGCACGAAATTGCGTGCAATCGTGTGCAATGCACACGAACCGGAGACCTGACACAAACTATTTGTTTATTAACACATTATTTTATATAACGAAAATGCGTATATGTTCGTTTTGGTTTTACAACCAAAACGATTGGCGAACACGGTTCGCCGCTACAGTATAACAATTACATTGTGGCATTTATAAAATATGTTTTACATATAATTTGTGCGGTTACTTGCGGGCGTCCGATGAACACCCCTACAGAATAACAACAACTTTGCAACATTTATCGGATTTTGTTGCAAATACTATATATTTTTTCTACCCTTGCTTACGGGCGGATTTTATTCTCTGCTACCGATTATAAATTATAATAAAAAAGGGCTGTAAAAACAACCCTTTTGTAAATTTAAAAATCTAAAATTTTAAAGTGAGATTTTCATATCGCCAAGTGAATATTCAGCGTCGGATGCTGTATCGTTTTTGATATACCAATACACCTTTGTAACAACAGGATCGGTGTCGGTGCAACCTTCAATCTTCATATTCGTAACAATCGGAATATACGAGCTTTTAACCGGTTTTTTGCTTACGGTAAGCTCACATTTTGCCGTTATTTTATCACCGTACGCACCCGTAGATGTAACAGTAACAGTAGTCTTGCCTGCCTTATTGGCAATAACCTTACCGTTATTGTCAATTGTTGCAACACCAGTATTTGACGATGTGTAAGTCACTGTACCCTGTGCCGTTGCTCTTAAGTCAAATGTCTCACCTACTACAGCTTCTGCTCTAGAATAAAAACTTGAAATTCCGGCAGACGGATCTGAATGTTTCATAGCTGTAGATTTATTTGCTTTAAAAACACAAGTATTATTCTGATCTGTAATTTCTAAATTATTACCGTACCACATTTTGTTACCATCCCAGAGCTTCGCGTGGTCGTGTTCCATAGAAATTGTAACATATGATATTTTATAATCTACATTATCATAATTAACAGACTCACCTTCAATGTATCCGCTAAGTTCTTTATCAGTAGGATCGGTATCTACATTCTTCCAAGTGTGCATAGTGTATATCGTAGGGTCAGGAACATTAGTAGCTATGTACAAATTCTTCTTATTCACATTACTCGGTGTCTTGGTAACATAAGATGTTGTTTGTGAATCGGAGGTAAATCTCCTGTAGGTTCTGAGGGGGCTGTTCACACCGACAGAAAGGGTGTTAGTATCCGAATTTTTAAGGAACAAAGAAATTGACTGCGGTGCAGTTTCCGTGTTCGTTACCTCTGTACAGAAATATTTTGTTTCATGGGCGGAAACAGTTGTCAAACCACTAAAATTAAACGGATCAGTACTATACTCACTGCCGTCTGGTTTTGAAGCAGCATAAGTAACGGCAGTAATATTCTTTCCGTTTGTCACATTGTAATCTCCGTGCCAAGAGAGGGAGTCGCCCTTTTGCACATCAGGACGATTAAACCACGAAAAAGTCGTAGTTGTTCCACACAACAAACACAGTACAAGTCCGAGTACAATAACAAGTGTAAATTTAGATTTCTTCATGGTTTCACCTCCAAATTAAACTTACGAAAGGCATTCAAGCAAATATACATAGCAATTATTAACGCCTCAGTATAATGTGTTATAAATCACGGTTTTAAGGTATAGTAAAATAACTATCTACATTATATTTACCTTCACCATTCTTAGTGCTCTTAAAGCTACAACCGTTCGCTTTATTTTTATCAAACCAGCTTAATTTTATATCCTGCGACTGTGAGCCTTTATCGTTATTGTTGAAAACCACTTTGTCTACTTTTGAAGTATCAATTTCAATACAATAAACATCATGATTGCTTATTTTTTGAGGATACAATGTCAACACATTACCTGGCCATACAGCACACCCATCTGCAACACCACTTCCATCCTTAAAGCAATACAATCTAACTTCATCCCAATTAAGAGTATTTTCAAAATAGAATGTCTTGACAGATGAGGATGAAGAAAACGTTGCACTTACAGTTATGTCTGAACCATCGACAAGATAGGTTGAAGAATTACCTGGAAGTATTTTTGATTCACCTGACTGTGGAGTTACAACAAAGTTACAATAATAACCGCTTGCAATATTTGCAGCATTAAGAGTAAGACTTGTACCGTCATAAACCTCACGTGAATCGTTCTCTGCTATCGTGTCAGTACCTGTGGTAACAGTAATATCAGCATTCTCTACATTTGAAACAGTAACACTATGCTTAATATCACTGCTTGTCTGCCAGTCATTATTCTTAAAATATTTTTTGTCTTGTTCTAAAGATAATTTTAAATCGTCGGTTTGATTACCGTTGCCAGTTTTACCATTTGAAAAAATAACATTTTTCCAACTCTCAGATGAAGAATATGAGTAACTCCACACTTTTCCGCCTAAATTCGTCATAGGCTTTCCGAATTTAGTGTCATTGCCCTTATTATTATTATTTTCACCATCGCCCCACATATACGCATAGACATTCGTCCATTTATCATTATAGTTATAAAAGTAGATTGTAGTTGAATCGCTCACAAACTTAGCATACAGAGTGATTCCCTTGCTAACATTATTTAAGGTTATAAGTGAGACATCGTTGTTTTCAGTAGAATACGGTTTATTACAAGCCTCGTCCGTATACCAACCGGCAAACTTGTAACATTTTTTGGCAATTGCCTCAACTTTTACATCATTGCCTTCCATAACAGGTTTAGATGAAATTTTATCGGCTTTTTCGTTGCCAACCTTTACAGTACCGGCTGTAACAACATTTTCGTTGTTGTACATCGCTTTGGCTTCTACCGTATACAAAGCCTTAAATCTTGCGTACAGTTCATATGTCTTTACATCGGAATATGGTATATTAATTTTTGTAGAATAGACGTCACCATTTAATGTACAATCTTTAACCGCTACCTTCGGATCTGCTGCATCCTTAGTCGCATACCAACCGATAAAAGCATAGCCTTTTTCAGGCTTAGCATAAAAAGTAACTTCTCCGTTACGATTTACCGTTGTTGTTACTTCAGACGCATAATTATTATTATCAAAAGATACATTACCGGCATCACCGGAAGGAGGATTGTTACCGTGCTGAGCGTATGCTTTTACAGTATAAATATCAACTTTGAATTTCGCATACAACTTCTTGGAAGCCTCAACATTAGCCAATTCATATTTATCACTTGAATTCTCCAAGCCGGTCTTACAGTCTGCATCTGTGTACCAGCCGTCAAAAACATATCCGTCTTTAGCTTTTGCGTAATATGTAACTGTGCTACCCTTAACAGCATTGAGTGTAATGTGTGTTCCATCGTTGGAATCTACAGTCGAATTTTGGTTTCCACACTTAATTTCAACTGAACCTCCCGTTGTGCTTTCAGAAAGTTTTGCACCGTCATATGTTCTGACATAAGCCTCAAATGTCAACGACTCAACATAAACGGCTGTAAAGTTATAGTTACCTGAAGCTGTCGGGGAAAAAGAACCGTCGCTGCCAATGCCGTCTGCCACGGCACTTGTATCGCTGTATACCCAGTTTTTCAATACGAAACCTTTATTAGGATTTGCTATTAGCTTAACCTTTGTACCGGGGGTTACAGAAATTGTAGCACTTGTCAAACCATTATAACTAACTTTAGGTTCTCCTAAGGCAGTTCCTGCACCGTTAGTGCCTGCAGTAACAGTAATAGTAGCAGGTGGGTCCCAATAACCTGTTGTAGCAGAAGTAACAACAAAATGCGTTGAATTGCCTCTGTTAGGAGCAGGAATTTCATAATTCTTGCCGTTATTTTTAAAAGAAAAAGTCATGTTGTTTGCCTTTTCCTTTGCAATATAACCGACCCATTTTTTATTGTCAGCAGTAAATGGCATTCTGACTTTACTGTTAGTGTCACCTTGATTCGGAACCATATATACACTTGAAACATTGCCTGTATCAGGGAGTACATCGGCTGTTGTTTCGCTTGAAACACTGATTTCAATCACTTCGCCCCATGTACCGTATCCGGCATTACTGCTATTATGATTGCCGTAGGCAGTATAGTACATACTTTCGCCTGAATTGAGCGACTTCATATCAGTAATCCAAGTAACACCTTCCGAGGTGAACTTAACTACTGTATTTTCTTCGGCGGGGGTATAACCACAGTAATATGTATGCGACTTCGCATCAAACTTCATCGTTTCAGGAGTTTTGTCACCCTGCTGAAATGTTACACCCTTTGTCCAATTTTTTATATCTTCATTTACGGTACGGTCAACAAAATACACTTTATTGCCTTTTTTGTTCTGAGTTACAATATTAACATCAGTTATTGAAACAGTTTTACCGGCATATGCAGTAGCTGCATCATCATCCTGAAGCCACACTTTAATATTTATTGTTTTACTGCTTCCTCTATCAACCCGAAACAACTCCGTTGGTCTAGGTTCAGAACTAACAACAAAATCGCTAAAAGCTTGAACCTTCTCAGGAACTTCTTTGCCATCTGCTGTATTTACAACATTATCAGTACTGCCCTTAGAACCGCATACAACCGTATTTTGAGTATCGGTATCTGTAATTGCCATTCTTACAAGGTTTCCTGAAACATCTGCACCACCTATAGTTATCTTAGGTACTTGATCAAGGTAAAATTCTGCATGATCCGCGTTAAAGGTTTTATCAACCTTTACATTAAATGAAAAGTCAATATAATTAACATTCCTATCGTTTACATCCGCACATCTGTAAGAGTCAACACCAAATTTAGACACATCTGATTTCTTTATTGGGAAAAATATATTTTCACCGTCAGCACTTGAAGCCGAAGCAAGATGCACTCCACCCGCAGCACGGAAATATTTAGTCAAGTCAATGGGGTTGCCTGAATAACCACCATCACTGCCAATATCGGCATTAGTATAAACATAGTTATCGATTTTTGCGCCCTCAGCTTTAATTGTGATTGTTGAAATAGTTTCAACCCAAGCCGAAACGGACACAACCGATATGGCGAGTACTTCAACAAGTGCCACCATAGTGAGTATAAAACCTTTTCTTGTTTTTTTATTCTTGCCAAATGCAAGTCTGTTTTTCAAATACTCCCTTAAAAGAGCAAGTCTTTCTCTCATCGTGACACCTCCTTAATATGTTAATCAATTAAACTACCCATTCGCCTGCTTTTATGATTTTGCCAGATCCTTCGTTTACCAAATCATAGGATATGATATATTCATTAGAACCCGCACTCTCAGTAAATGTATGCTGAATGTCTACAGGCACGCTATAAACCCTTATTATTGTATTATCTTTTGCTGGATCATACAAATCAAATCTTACAAGCTTAGAACCGCTTTTGACGCTTGTCTTTGACAGCACGCACTTATCTCCGCCACCCTGCGGTTTCATTTCATAAGCGGTTTCTGTACCGTTTGAATCTTTAAATACGGCTTTTAGTACCAAAACATTCTGACTAAGCAGATTTCTCAGACCTCCGCCGCCGTTATACGAATTATAATCATTTAACCATACATTGTTATAAATTTGAATATCCGCTCTCGCGTAGGTTTCTCCGGTTGTCGGCAGTTGTTCGGTTGTAGTCGGTTCAACACTGCCGCCTGAACTGTTGGGATACTTTGTGCCCCAATATCCGATACACGGGGCAACATTTTCAGCAACATTAGGGGTATCGCCGTAACCGTTACCGTGTACGGCATAATAGGTATTTTCTATCGTTCCGTCTTCAGTTCCGGTATCTGTGCGGTATGTCTGAAGACCGTGTTCTTTATTTATTTCTTGTGACCAATTAAACGCTTTTTCACCTTTGCCACTATTATTTGCTTTAATCCAATCATTTACTTCAGCTGTTGTATGCCATACATTATATATTCTGCCTACCTTGACCTCATTTGTTCCGTCAAGCTTAATATTCTCTTTTACTTTACTATATCGCATAAAAGATATGTTTGTTTTTTTATCCTTTGGCAGATAAGCTATCCATTCAATAGGTTGTGTTTTTCCGTCCTTAACCTCAGTCTTTGACGCACTCATTACTACTGACTTTGGATTTTCAAAGTTATCGTCATAATAAGTCATGACAAGGAAACATCCGTCATTACCAACCCACTTACTTTGTGGTGCATCATCACCTGTTGTATTGTCTACAAAAGTAACATATTCCATATCTTTCCAGTTACTTTCAAGCTCAACTGTAATTGACACATTCTGACCCTCGTAAGCGTCACAGTTCTCTCCGGTTGCCTCAAGCCACGCAACCATGGTTATGTTTTGGGATTTAAGACCGTCGAGAGTAAAAAGAGGAGCACCTGTACCGAAATAGTAGTCGGAAAATGACCTGCCCTTTGCTTTAGTGGTTGTTGCCGAGCCGAGCGAATTAACAGAACTTACTGCCTGACATTCGTCAGCATAGTTGTCAATAATTGCAGTAGGATCAATAACGGTCGAAGCCTCAGCACTGTTTCTGATGAATGCAATCCTTATTGGGCAAGGATTCTGATATGCCAGATATGTCGATGGCTTTTTGTTGCCGTCAACAGTAATATGTGTTGCACCGTCATAAACTTCTGTTTCACCATTTTTATTTTCTACCTCAACTTTGTAACTTTTTACATATACTTCAACCTGACCGCCTGTTTGACCGGTAAGGGTAAAATCGCTGTATATGTATCCGTTATTTTTATCTCCTACTGTGCCTTCACGAAATTTCATTTCGCTTGTGTCAACGCTTTGACCCTTATCGCCGTATCCGCGATCTACAGGGAAAAACATATTACGACCGTCAACACTTGATGCTTCTTTCAGCTTTGCCTGTTTTACGGTGATTGTATTTCTTATTTCTTCACCCTTATTAACTCTCATTCCGGCAGCAGATTCAAGAGAAAAGGTGTCTGAATCAATAGTTGCCGTATCTCTTATTGTGAACCATGAAAAGGTAGATACTGCGAAAATACTTAAAACAAGAAAAAGAGCAACATATGAAGTCGTGACCTTTTTTGTGTTATTCAGTCTTGAGTCAACTAAACCGTTGAGAAAGTTACAAAACTTATCTTTCAACTTCATCAAAAGTTCCCCTTTCCTACTTTAAATAAAATCAACTTTCTTTTGTCAATACAAGATTAACCCTAAAATTTCCGTTTACAAGGGCAAGTCTTGCCTCTGCGTCTTCGCCCTCAATCCACATATTACAGGTTACCATAGCGCCGTAGTCGCCGTAGTATGGATCGGTAACGGTATCTAAGGACTTGTTAAGTTCTGCAATGCTTTTGTTTTCACCAAGTTCATAGGTGAATTTTCCGTCAGCAAAACCTTTATGATTCACAACAAATGCCTTATCGTCAGTAATACTACTGACTGTTTGTTTTGCTTTTTTCGTGTCATAGTATACATGACTGTACGATTCTCCGCTTGGCATATTGTCTGACAAAGTGTACTCGTCAACATTCTGAGTCAACAAGATATTCGGAGCCGGCAACCACAAGAGCTTTTTTGAAGGAGGAGCGGATTTATAGTCAACAACCGAGAATCTTACAGCACCAACTACGGAATCTCTTGAAAAATTACCGTACTTGCTTTTATTTTTAATGCCCGTACCGTCTTGACTTGTGAGTTGAGGAGCATCCGGTTTTATTGTTGATTTTTTGCCTATTGCTATATTATACTGCGATTTTGAACGAATGTAAAGGTCAAATGACAAATAATGCTGATTTGCATCAGCTGGACTCCAATCTGCAGTTGGGTCAACTTGAGCTTGACCGCCTGTTTGAATCAAAGCCGGTTTATAAAAATCTGTGCCGTCACTGGTTATTTCGGTCAACTGAAGATTCTCAAGAAATTTGCAATTAGTTTTATTAAGCTTAATATTACCCACTGTATATTCTGTGTCTTTAGGAGCCGGATCGTTATGCTTAACAACAGCAATTTTAATACCGTCAGGTGCCTGACACTCAACATTTATACCGTCGGCTTCAGCTGAACTCTTATCCGTAAACCACGCCTGAATGCCGCAAAAGCCGGCAAGTGCAACAGTGAACAGAACTATTAAATTTTTAGCAATCATTCTGCCCGTTTTTCTGTTGGGCGCAGTAGAGTTTTTCATTTTTGCCCCTTATTCTTTACCAAAGTAAACTGAAACAAATCCGTTTGCTTTCAGAGTTTTGTTATGGAAAACAGTTGTTTTTCTTTTGGTTGCATCTCTTACAATGTTTTCAAAATTCATCACAAACGGTCTGTCAACACCGGAGAATGTAATTACAATCGGCAGATTGCTCATACCTTTCAGCATTGAACACAAATCGTTAAATGCAACAGTAAGATCTGCCTGCTTTTTATAAACATTGTATACGCTTGCGCCGCTCTGTGAAAAGCCTGCAAGCACAACACCCTTTTTACTTCTGCATATGCAAAGAGATCTTACGCTTTTCTGTGCGTTTATAAGCTCGTCTGCGATTGAAAGCTTGCCGAATTTTGCAAGCTCTTCGGCATATTTTGAAACAACTGCAACACTGCCGAAGCCGTAGTCACGAACGAACAAATCGCCTGTATCCTTGACAGATTTAATTTCATCCTTAGCAAGGCTGATTTTTTCGCTTGCTTTCTTTTCGGCTTTGCGAATTTCAGCCTGAGCCTCTTTTTTAACCTCGGCAACCTTGGCTTTCATACGCTTTTCACAAGCTTTTTCTGCAAGCTCAACCTTTTTGTCAACCGACTTATAAGCCTTTTTAAGCTCAGAAGCGTGAGCGGCATTGCTTGCGGCTGATGATTTAAGGTTGGCTTCCTTAATTTCAGCAAGTTCATTCTTGTGAGTTTCTTCTTTATCTGCAAGCTCTTTAAGATGCTTTTGCTCGGTTTCATTTGCCCTTACGGCAAAATCCGCATTAAGCTTGGCAACATAATCATTATGTTCAGCCTCAGCATCCGCAATCTTATGGTTGAGCGATTCAACCTCTGCCGAATGAGCGTCGTTCATCTGCTGTTTTTCTTCAGCAAAATCGGCATTCATTTTATTGACTGTGTCCCTGTGCTGAACACGCTCATTCTGAAGTGTTTCCGTAAGATTTTCATTTTTCTCGGTTAGGTCGGTAATCCTGCGGTTATCCTCTTCAATCTGCGCATGGCACTTTTCAAGGTTTTCCGTAAGAGCAGCAATCTTTGCAAGCTGCTCGGCAACCTGAGTTTCAAGCTCTGCAATATGAGCCTTCTGCTCGGCGATAACAGCTTCCTGCTCTTTCACCTTTGTCTGCAAACGAGCATTCTCCTGCACAAGCACGAGAATTCTGTCATTTAATTCTACTATTTTTTTATTGAGTGTGTCAATAGTCTGATTGAGTTCATCAATCGTTTTATTCAACTCTTCAATAGTATCTTTTAACTGCTGATTTTCTTCCTCAAGCTCGGCAATTCTCTTTTCTGCCTCCATCAACTTGAGTTTTGTCTGCTGGAGCTCTTTCTTAACCTCTTCAAGTTGGTCTTCAAGAGCAGAAACCCTGCCCCTAAGAGTGAGAATCTGCTGTTCTTTCTGATCAATTATAACCTTTAAATTCTTGATTTCATTCGTGAGGTCAAGAATTTTCTTTTCGCGTTCACGGATTTCACGAAGGCGGATTTCCATCTCCTCTTTACGAACAGCATCAAGCTGTGCCTGCATAACCGCCTCGCGGGTCTTCTGCGGCTTTGATTCTTCCTCGGCAATTCGTGCATTTTCAGCGTCGTACTGTTCCTTAAGGATTGAACGAAGTCCCGGGTTTGTAGCAATAGACATCATAAAATGCTGGAATCCCATCGCAAAGTAAACATCCTGCTGAACAGTATCTGTCATTTTGCCGTTGTATTCCTCGCTTACAACCTCAAAGCCTTTACGCTTGTAGCTGTCGAGAAAGTTCCACAGCTCAACCACTCTTTTAAAGTTGGGGTTCTTTTTGAGAAGGTTGGTCTGCGTGAGCGGCGGACGAACCTCAGGCTCTTTTGAGATTTCCTTAATCAACTGAGTGTTTAAAAACTCATTAAGGGTTGTTCTGATTCTTCTGATTCGGTCAAAGTCCGAAAGCTGAGAAACATCAAGAACATCAAGGTCATCTGCAAGAGTTTCGTGAGATTCATTTATATAGTTAAGATTAAAATCTACTTTTTTCTCATTAAAATCAATGTGGCGAACCATAGAAATTTTATTATAGCTGTCGTTCGGCACATCTTTCATCTTTGAATATTTATCGTCAACAAAGTGAAGCGCTTTGCGAATCAGCGTCATAAGCACACGGTTTTCATAAATAGCAAAGCTTTCCTCACGCTCAATTGTGAGGATTTTGTTAGGCGTTACCATATCACCCTCAACCTTGGCAATAAAGTTAGTGTGCTGCGAAAGGTGCTTAACCGACTCGGGGCCAATCTTTTTTGCAAGCTCAACTCTAACAACATTGTCAACCTGCTTAATAAAACGGCGCTGTTCGTCTATTGCTTTCTGAATGTACGGAAGTGTTTCCTCAATGGCAACAACCCATTCCATATCAATTACCTTTTCGTTGGTCTTACCGTCGAGCTTATCCTCGCCCTTATCGCCGTCCTTAAGGCCTTCTGTTATGTAATTGTAAGTAAAATCATTTTTCAGAATGTCCTGCATATACATATATGCTCTGAAATATTTACCAAAATCAGCCATTGATTTTTCTCCAATCAGATAGTTTTACCGTTTATAAAAGGCGCAAAGTCCTTTCACCAAGCAAAGGGCGAACAGAGTTCGCCCTGAATTGCTAAAATTATACAAGCTTCTTGAGCATACGGAGATAATCCTTGCTCTCAGTCATATTTTCTTCGCCGAAAAGCTCGTCAATATACGCACAAAGGCCATCTATTTCATCACGAATGTATGAAAGATTGAGTGACTCAAATTTTCTAAATACCTTGCGGGCAAGAACATAGTCAAGACCGTCAAGCTCTGTACCGCCTGTTCCGACATAAGCAGGAACAAAGTCACGAAGCTGTTTTACAATACGGTTACCAAAAGCTATGCGGAAATGCTCAATAACATAATCATCCAGAAGGGCAATCTTTTTGAGGTTCTCTTCCGAAACAACAAATTGAACCTTAGCGGCATTGAGGATGTACTCAAAGTGTTTGTATGAAATGTATACAGAGTCTGTGAGAGGTGCGTCAAAAGCAACACCCTTTGTGTCGATGTTAATCGGCATAGCACGGTCATAAACCTTATCTGTGATAGCAAATGTCGAGTCATCGTTATTCGCAGTACCGATGTACCACATATTCGGCGGAATTTTGAGCTGACCGTTCACGATATGCTTCGGGTCAGACGGCCAAGAGTTCGGGATGATATCAACAACCCACTCATCTCTTGACGGCATTTCAAGAATTGAAAGCATCTCGGCAAAGTAATACTCAACTCGAGCGATATTCATCTCATCGAGGATTACCGCATAGATGTTTTCGTTATACGATGCCTCATACATTGCACGGAGAAGCTCGGTTTCGTTGAACTTCTTTGTAAATTCGTTGAAGTAACCGAAAAGCTCTGTTCTGTCGCGCCATGACGGCTGAACGGAAGCAACGATTGAAGGATTGTTTACAAACTTACCAAAGGCGTAAGCAAGTGAAGTTTTACCTGTACCTGAAATACCCTGAAGGATAATAAGTCTGGTAGATGCAAACGCAGCAACAAAAAGTCTGATAAGCTTAATATCGTAGTAAAGACCAAGCTGTGAACAAGCAAAGAGTCTGAAACGCTCACAGAACTCGGGAAGTGTGATATCGTTGTCATAAACCGGCGGAACATAATCTGCCCAAAGCTGATCGATTTCCGTAAGCTTGTAGAAACGGCTTTCGCCTGTGTCCTCTTCTTCGCCATTGTTGAGTGACTCGATTTCTTCGCCTGTAAGCTCTGAAATCTCGTTGGGGTTAAGACCAATCTGTGAAACCTTCATAGAGAGAATCTTATCCTTTTCAAGGTTGAGTCTCATAACCTCTTTGTTGAGTGCCTGAACCTCTTTAACAAGAGAATCTGTATCTTTTCTTCTTCTGTGCGAACGAATAAACTTTTTTACAGCGACGACAATAAGCCATACGCAAAGTGCAAGCACAGCAACCAGAAGCACAATGGCAATAATCGCAATTACCCATGCGAGGCCGCCAAGCTCCGTGGTATAGGCATTAATAATGTTTACATAAGCGGAAAAATCAAAGGCATTGCCTACTCCGCCAAATAACCCGGTGATTATTGACCATAATGAGCCAAAAAACTGACCGAGAAATTCAAAAAGAAATTTAAATACTGTATCCACGGTACTTCGTCTCCTTAAAAAAATCTACTCTCATCTTTTGTGTAAGAACACATTTCTAAATTCCTATCTGAAATCTGTCTTAAAGGACAGATTCTTCAAGGCGGGCGGCCGATGACCGCCCCTACAGGGGAATTTAAACTGTGAACGGCTTATATCCGCATACAGATACTACCATTCGCAATAATATTTATCCATAGTCCATTTCTGTGGATTATTGTCGATATAATTCCAAATTTTTACATAATCATCTTTGTTCCTGATAATATGGTCATAAAACGACTTCTGCCATACGGAACAGCCTACAGCCTTTGTTACAGCTCCTTTTAACTGATTCACGATTTGCGAAACAGTAGGGGCGGTCATTGGCCGCCCGTCTTCATCAGACTTTCTGCCCGATAAAAACAGGATAAGGTGAATATGGTTAGGCATAACAATATACTTATCCAATTCAACAAGATGATTATACGATTCCTCAATATGACAAATTGCATTTTCGACAATTTGCCCTACATTGGAAAGCAGAACCATGTCTTTTTCATCACAATTGATTTTTACACAGTTCTTATTCACATTTCCAAATAAGCATTTTCTGTCTTTGGCACACACAGTTATAAAATATCCGCCGCCGTCAGAATAATCATAATTTTCAAGTCTTATGTTTTTCCTTATCGGAAGTTTTCGTTTCATAAGATATTTCTCCTATCTGAAATCTGTCATAAAGGACAGCTTCTTCAAGGCGGGCGGCCGATGACCGCCCCTACAGTATGTAACTGTATTTCTTTCTCAGCTCTGAGACTGAGAAAGAAATATACCGTTACGATAAACGCTATGAATGCGTTAGGGACAAATTTGTCATAACTTAATCGGAATTATCAGCGGAATTATTGCCGTCAGCAGGTGTTTGTACCTCAGGCTCATTTTCCGCCTTGTCCTGATTTTCTCCGACGGAGGCAAGATATTCCTCAATAGCTCTCTTTTTCTGTTCTTCGGTAAGCTCTGCGGAATCAACCGCAAGCTTTGCCTCTTCGAGAGTTTTTTCCTTATTGTAGGCAAGGAGGTTGAGAACAACACGAACCGCTTCATAAACAAAGAAAATAATCATCGGAAGCAGAACGCAGAGGAAAAATCCAAGCTGAGTTCTGATAAAGCTTAAAAAGTTACCCACGCCGCCAATCTTCGTACCTGTGTATTTGGCGACAATAGATGAAGAGGTTTGAAGTTCTTCATCGGGCTCGGGGTTGGTTTTCTTATTGTCACCCTGTGTTCTGTAGTAGGTAATGTTGTCATCCTTAACAACCTCAACAATTCGGTGAGTGTTAAGAACGGACTCACCGTTGACTGTGATTGGGAAGGTAACAATATCACCTTTCTGATATTCATATGAAGGGTCATTTGTAACATCACTGAAAATTAAATCACCAACATTAATTGTGTCCTCCATTGAATCAGTCTGAACGCTGAGGGGTGCAATGCCGAAAATATTGGGGACCCCTGATGATTTAGATGTTAATGATAATGTAACAATAAGTACTGATACTACCAAAACCAGTATAACAACAATATCTATAATAACATTGATTATCTTTTTTAACACTTTTTTCATGCAAGGGGACTCCGATCAAATAATTTGCTTAATATTATGTTTTACTAACTGTTAATTTATAAATTACTTATTATCAGCTGTAATTGTGAAATTGATGTTTGGCATCTCGTTACCAGCATATGTATCCTGGCAATCCTCATCCTGGCCTTCAAACCATACGATAAGCATATAGTACTTAGCCTCATTCTGTTTAAGAGTACCAGCATTAACAGAGATTGAGTTACCCTTTGTTTGAACATCTAAATCAGCTGCTTTGATTGCACCTTTTTTGTCTGCTACGCCTTTACCAACATATTCAACAGGCTTAGCAGCGTCAGCAGCAGCACTGTAAATGTTATCTCTAAATTTCTCAGCATTTACAACCGTTGCAGTACCACGACCGTTGTCTGCTGTACAATTAGAAGGAACAAGAGCTACACGGAGGTAGTTTCTACCACTTGAAACAGGTGTTTCATTAATTGTTGCTGTAATCGTAACATTAGCAGCAGGCTCAGCACCTGTGTTCTTAACATTGAGCATATTGCAGAATACATTGCCTTCAGCATCAGTTGTACCAACACCAGTAATTTTCTCACCGTTTTTAGCAGCACCTGACAAACCATTATCAGCCTGAGCTTTGTACCAGTTTTCACCGTCATATGATGATGCCGGCTGGAGAAGCTTTTTAGCTGTATCTGTACCAAATTTATAGTTGAGGTTGTCTGTCCAATCAGAAGTTCTGCTTGATACTAAGAGCAATGACTTCTTAGATGTCTGAACAGAGATACCTGTTGCCTGAGTTGTTGTGTCAGTTGTGAACCATGCAAATGTTGCAGTTCCGAGTGCGAGCATTGCCACGAGGAGCATTGCTACGGAAGAGATTAATAATCTCTTTCTTGACGTTGTTTTCATAGAGTAATTCCTCCTAAATAAAATAATTTTTTGTCCCTAAAACACCATAGGGATTTTTTGCTATATCAGTGCCGAGGCACATAATACCAAGTTGATGTAATACTGTACCGAAAATTACGGTTTTGCTGTGGATTCTTCATCGTCACGAACTGAGAACAGCATTCTCATTCTTACATGACCGTTACGGATATCGTCGATACATTCGGGGTCGTTACCCTCAATCCAAATTACGATTGTGTATTTATCAATATCGCCAACCTTGAATTTTTCGGTTGATGTTTTATAAACTTCCTTATCGCTTACAAACTTTGTGCAATCGGTTTCGGCTTTGCTTCTGTCTTTGTACTGACCTTTGCCGTAAATTGAGCTCTTGCCGTTTTTGTAAATCATAACTCGGGTTGCTTCATCTGCCGACTTAGCCGCACCTGTGATTTCAAGCACTGCGTCATAGTCAAGCTCAACCTCTCCGTTATTTTTGCAATAGAAGGTATAAGCAACATAATTTTTGCCGTTGTGCGCACCGTCCTTGCTTGTGTCAAGGTCAACAGGAAGCCATGCATATGTAATGTTTGTAACATCCTTAACCTGCTTCGCTGTAAGTGAAGCACACTGAGTTTTGAAGTCAGCGTCTTCGCTAAGCACGATACCTTTTTTTACGGCTGGAGAATCAATGCTGATAATCAAGTCGCCCCATTGCGTTACAAGCGTTGAAACAATGAACAGAATAAGAAGAATGATTATGCAGACCGAAAGGATAATACTCAAAAGCCGTCTGCGCTTTTTGTATTTTACAATCTCGATTGAATCATTTTTTACATGAAAATGTTCAATCTCGGCATCTGCCATTTTCTTATCGTTTAAGCGACTTAACTCCTCGGGAGTAATCGGTTGTTCAATTTTTGGTTTCTTTTTTCCGAACAAGTTTTTCTCTCCCCTCAAAGTTGTATCCGTTTAACTGTCGGATTGTGCGTATTTCATTAACCCATAATTTTCTCCTGTCTGAAATCTGCGTTGAATGACAGCTTCTCCAGGGCGGGCGGCCGATGACCGCCCCTACGGGATATTGTTTAATTTAATTATGAGATTGGTTTATTGTCCTTATCGCATCCGATAAAGCCAAGCTGTACAGAAAGCTGTGCATCCTGAACATCGTCATCACACTCGGGGTCGTTACCCTCAATCCAAAGGCGAACTGTTACCTTAACAGGTTCGAGCTGATTAAGATGGAAAAGTCTTGTGTTGTTAGAGTAAACCATTGAACCTGACGGCAAATCAAAAGTTGTCTGTCCGTTTACGGGAGTGCTTCTGTTCGGCTCATAAATTGTTGTGCCGTTGCCTGTTCCCTCGGCCGTGAAATCAACTCTTGCACAATTTACTACATCAGCCTTTGCGCCGGTTGACTCTGTCGATACCTTTGTACCGTCATCAGCGCCCGCTTTTGTGCTTTCGGTTGTGAGGTGAACCCACATTTCCTCAGTCGCAATGAAGTAGCATTCAAACTCAAGGTAGCTGTGCTTGTTAGGCTCTCTGACTGTGCCGCGCTGATTGGTGAACTCTGTACCCTCTCTTGTTGTAACAGGGTCAAGCACCGTATCTTCAAGGCTTGAACCGTGCTTTTTAAGGTAATCGTCAATCATCTCATTCGTGATTACCTTGCCGTATTTATCAAGGTCTTTGCCGTGGTTTTCCATACTTACTTTGAGCTGAGCGGCAAGGCTGATATTAAGGTCAAGCTTGTCCACACCTGCAAATGTATTTACCGAGAACCACGCAACCGTTGCTGTTGTCATTGAAAGAAGGGTTATGATTGCAACAAAAACAATCAGCCTTTTTCTCTTTTTAAATGGAACTTTGTCGCTGACCATCTTATCAATAATCCTGTTAAAAAGGCCCATAAAAACCCTCTCCTCTTAAAAAATAATGCACTAAAATGGCACACCACTGTACAAAATATAATAATATTCTATACCTTCAACGCACATTTTGCAATAATTATTTGTCCTCTGTCATCTTTTTTGGATGAATTCACAAGATTTTCACATTACATTTGTGCATTCCTCTAAACTTTTCTTTTTCGATAATATTTTAGCGGACTTAATTTTCTTGTCCTTTATCTATATTCTAACCTTTAAAATGATATAAAAAAACAAAAAATCCCCTTTAATTAAGGGGATTTTAGGTTTACAATAATAACAAACGACATTTAATAGATTTTGAGACAAAAGTTACAACCGTGTAACTTATTGTGTTATATTGCTGTTTTAAATTATTTAATTTTGTTTTCTCACTATTTTGTACTCATCATAAAGTTGAAAGTAATGACAGGTGTCTGTGCTTCGGGTTAAAAACCTTGCCATTTCGTCCTCGTCAAGGTTGATATTGCAATAATCACCGAATTCGTCATCACTAACAAAGTTTGCACAAAATTCGCATTGGTCAGCCATTATGTCCACCGTCCTTTTTAAGAAACTCATATTTGTCATAGCTGAACGGAACATAATTCTCGAGCTGATTGAAAACCTCTTCTTCGGTATCGGCAATCGTGTAGAGTCTGTTACAGGCATTGGTCATAAACTTTTCACTTACGGCATTGTCAAGCATTGCCAGCATTGAGTTATAGTAGCCTTTTACATTATATATAATGATAGGCTTTGTGTGTCTGTTAAGCTGCTTTAGTGTGAGAACCTCAAAAAATTCTTCAAAAGTACCCATACCGCCGGCACAGATTACAAAAGCGTCCGCTTTATCTTCCATAATACCTTTGCGTTCACGCATTGTATCTGTTACAATAAGTTCGGAGCATTTGTCAAAAACAACACCCACATCAATAAAAAAATCGGGTGTAACTCCGATTGTGTAACCGCCTGCGCTGTATGCGCCTCGGGCAGATGCGCCCATAACACCGTATTTTCCCGCACCGAAAACAAGGTTGTAGCCCTTTTCGGCAATCTTTTTGCCGAGATGCTCGGCAGATTCAAGATAGATTTTGTCAATTTGCTCACTTGATGAGCCAAAAACGCATATATTCATACCTATTTATCCTTTCGCATTTGCGTTGTATTTTTTCTGATTTTATCCAAAACAACCGTCGGTTATCTAAACTTAGTTTGAAGATTGCAACAGATTGCAATCTTCCGCAAATAGATTATACATCTCAAATACACGGCGGTCAAGCAGTCAGAACAACGGCAATGCACAATTTACACAGAATTTATTTTTTCAAAACATTCAAAACATTAAAACTTATATTAATCATTTTATTCAACGGAGATTACATTATGTCTGCTACTTCTTCAAAACTCAAAAATCCGAATGATTCAGTTATGAATCAGAGCGTAATCAAGCTTGCGTGGCCGATATTTTTACAGCTGTTGCTCGGCATCTCACTCGGCTATGTTGACACGATTATGCTCTCAAACTACAACGAAACCGCCGTTGGTGCAATCGGCAACGCAAACCAGGTTCTCGGTTTTCTGACTCTTGCCTTTAACATTATATCAAGCGCAACGGGCATAATCGTCAGCCAGTACCTTGGGGCAGGTAAAAAAGAAAAGATGAATATGATTTACACGGTTGCGTTGTCATTCAACCTTGTGCTGAGTATTGTAATTAGCTTTGTTGTATTCATATTCAGCAGAAATCTGCTTGAGGCAATGCAGGTGCCTGCGGCAATGCTTGACGAATCGGATATGTATATGCGAATAGTCGGCGGTACAATCTTTACTCAGGCGCTTATTAATGCTTTTAACTCAATTTTTGCAAGCAACGGCAAAACCGTTTTCGGTATGATTATCGGTCTTGGAATGAATATTATCAATATCTGCGGAAATGCTCTTTTGCTCTACGGACCGCTTCAGGTTCTCGGACTCGGTGCATCGGGTGCGGCTGTTTCCACATGCGGAAGCAGAGTTATTGCGGTAATTGCATCTGTTATATACTTCTACACGGTTATCAAAGGCAAGTTCAGCCTTAAATATCTTCGCCCGTTTCCGTATGATGTTCTCAAAAGCCTTCTTAAACTCGGCATTCCGACAGCAGGCGAGAACATTTCCTACGACTGTTCACAGCTGTTTTTACAGGCATTCATCAATACAATGGGTATCGTTGCAATCAACGCAAAAATCTACGCCAACATGCTTTCAATGTTCACATATATGATTGCTCTTGCCGCTGCAAATGCGACACAGATTATTGTCGGTCACAGCGTAGGCGCTCACGATTACGATTTTGCATACCGCAGAGTGCTGAAAACTTTGCGTTTCGGTATGATAATTTCAATCTCGGTTGCAATTGTAAACTGGTTGATTTCGCCTTTTACACTCGGACTTTTCACGGGTGATAAGGCTGTTATCGCACTCGGTTCATCGGTTATGTTCATTGCGATTATTCTTGAATTCGGCAGAACGACAAACCTTGTTATAATCAACAGTATGAAAGCCGCAGGCGATGTTAAATTCCCGACTGCACTCGCAATTTTTTCAATGTGGCTTTTGAGTGTCGGGCTCGGCTGGCTGCTCGGAATTCATTTCGGAATGGGACTTACCGGAATTTGGATTGCCATGGCTGCCGATGAAATTTTCAGAGGCGTCGTTGTGTTTATCCGCTGGATAAAGGGCGGTTGGAGAGGCAAAAGGGTTGTGCTTGAAGATAAGATAAGTCCAACCGAAACGGCAGAAGTTACGGCTTAATCCGACAAAAGGAATATGATACCATAAAATAAAGGAGATCAAAACTATGAATTTTGCTGAATACAATGTTAAGGATGCAAACCTTGAAGAAATTTTGCTTGCACTCAAGTCGATTGATACGGTTGAGGCTGTCGCACTCGGCGGTTCTCGTTCAACAGGTGCAAGTGATGAAAATTCGGACTATGATATTTATGTTTACTGCGCTGAAATTCCGACAGCCGAAACAAGAGAAAATCTCCTGGGAAAATACTGTTCGATTGCAGAATTCGGCAATCATTATTGGGAGAGCGAGGACAACACGGTTATGAACAACGGTACTCCCGTTGACATAATCTACCGTGAAGTTGACAGGTTCGGTCGGTATATTGATACGGTAATCAAGGGTGGCAAGGCTTTTAACGGCTATACAACCGCATTTTGGCACAATATCAAGAACAGCAAGGTTCTTTTTGACAAGACAGGCACTTTCACAAAATTCAGAGATATGGCGCAGATTGATTTTCCTGAAAATCTCCGCAGTGCGATTATCAAAAACAACCGCAACCTTTTGAACGGAAAGCTTCCGTCATATGACAGGCAGATTAAAAAGGCTCAGGAGCGTGGCGATATCGTCAGCGTCAATCACAGAATCACTGCTTTTCTCGAAAGCTATTTTGATGTTATCTTCGCACTCAACCGTCAGACACACCCCGGTGAAAAAAGACAGGTTCAGCTATGCAAAAAGTATTGCACCCTCTTGCCAAAGGATTTTGAAGAAAACATAAACGCCCTTATGAAGTCAATCTCAGACGGCGGTTCATACGAAATCGTCACAGCAATGGTCAATAACCTTGATGAAATCCTTAACGATGAATTCAAATAAAAAAGCGGTGTCGGAAAGTTCCGTCACCGCCCAATATTTTCAGCTGTATAAAATTCAAGTGAAATATTGACATTGCTTTTTGCATAATATATAATAAGAACACAAGGAAAACCGTTAAAAGCGGTTAGTCCCAAGGTTTTAAAACGAATATAAAATAATCGTCCGATATTTGAGGCTGTCGGGCGATTATTTTTTTATGCTATTGATGACTTCTGCGAGTGCTATAAGTAAAATTATCAGCAAAACCGATTCAGTCATGCATATCACCCCCTTTCGGGAGTGCTAACCGCCTTAAACTTCCTTGTATTCTCGTATCATATTGTATCAAGCCGGAATTGCGATGTCAACCATAGATAAATACTACGCTTACTTCAGACTCCGTATCTATACATCTCATCAAAAATCTCTTTTGCCGTAACTGCATTGTCGGTTATGGCATTTTTTAATTCGGTGATATTGTCAAACTTTTTTTCGGGACGAATGAAATCAAGCAGACGGACATCGGCTGTCTGACCGTATATTTCACCGCCGTGAAAGTCAGGCATCCATGTTTCGCTCAAAAGCTTTGTTCCTCCGACCGTCGGCTTTACACCGATATTAGTCACACCGCAATAGACCTTTCCGTTTTCAAGCGTAACGGCAGACGCATAAACACCGTATTTCGGCACGGCAAGATTTTCGGGAAGTTTCTGATTGATTGTCGGAGTACCGAGTTCTCTGCCAAGTCTTTTTCCGTGAGTGATCACGGCAGAAAAGCCAAAATGCGAACACAAAAGCTTGTTTGCACGGCGAATGCTTCCCTCGCTCACAAGCGAGCGGATAAGTGTTGATGAAACAACATCGCCGCCGTCACGCTCAGGCTCAATCACATTAAGCTTTGTACCGTTCTCGTCACAAAGCTTTTTGAGCAACTCGGTATCGCCTTCTCCGTTTTTTCCGAAATGATAGTTAAAACCGCAGACAACAAATTTTGCATTGAGGTCGCCAAAAATAATTTTCTCGACAAAGTCCTTTGCAGACATATTCATCAGCTTTTTGAAATCAAGGCTGAAGGTATGTTCAATACCCAGGCTTTCAAGCGTTTTCAGCTTATCTTCCGTTGTCATAAGCGCACCCTTAGAAGATTTTCCGAGAACCTCCTTCGGGCTTTGAGCAAATGTAAAGCACACGGGCAAAAGTCCGTTTTTCTTCTGCTCAACAGCCGAGAGAATAACCCTTCGGTGTCCCTTGTGAAGTCCGTCAAAAAATCCGAGAGCAACGGCAGTATTCAATTTTTCGTGTTCTGAAACAGTAAAATTCTGCATATATATTTCCTATGATTAAATTAAATTTTACCGCTTTTCAAAAGTGCGGCAGTCTTTAAAACGGCAATCTGTGTTTTGGAGTCGGGAATCATATTGTTAAGCACCATTTCAACGGCTTTGTTGAGGGAGATTTTTTCAACATTCAAAAACTCACCCTCGTCAAGCTTTTGCTCGCCCTGTGACTTTACCCGACAGGCATAAAGATGGATAATTTCCGAAGTGTATCCGGGAGACGGATAGACCTGACCGAGAGAAATGTAGGAGTAACCCTCAAGTCCCGTTTCTTCAAGGAGCTCACGCTTTCCGTTTTCAAGCGGAGTAGAACCCTTTTCAAGCTTGCCGGCAGGAAGCTCAAGCACAACCTCCTTGTACGGATAGCGAAACTGCTTTACAAAAGAAAGGTTATTGTCCTCATCAAGAGCGGCAACACATACTCCGCCCGGATGATTGACAACCTCCCTCTTTGACCTTTTACCGTCAGGAAGCTCCACTTCGTCAAGGACTATATGCAGAACTCTGCCGTCAAAAATTTTCTTGCTGTCAAGAGTTTTTTCAAAAAGCTCCATAATTATGCCTCCGTTTTAAAGATTGAATTATCGAAAGGAAAGGATTTTGTTATGCCCGATTATAATGTTTTTCCCGATTACAAAACACGCAAGGAAATCATAAACGAGCTCTGCGACAGGTACAAGTTCATCAAGCATTGCTTTGCCAGAAAAAGCGTATGCGGAAGAGGTATTGATGTTCTGCACATCGGCAACACCAAGAATCGTGTACTCTACTGCGGCGGTTTTCACGGCTCGGAGTACCTCACAATACTTGCCCTGTTGAAATTTTTTGAAGAATGTTGTGAGGCAATGGAAAGCGACAGAACTGTCGGCGGATGCAAAATCGGGAATTTTTTAAGCATTCGAGGTCTTACGATTGTGCCTTGCGTAAATCCCGACGGCACGGAAATTGCCTTGCATGGCAGTGACGCCGCATTCAAATACAAACCGCTTGTCGAAAAGGTCTGCACCGATACATATAAATGGCAGGCAAATGCCCGTGGAGTTGACATCAATCACAATTTTAATGCGGGTTGGTGCAGGCTTAAACAGCTTGAATTAAAAAACAATATCAAGTGTCCGGCACCGACAAGATTCGGCGGCAATCATCCCGAAAGCGAACCCGAAACAAAGGCACTTACAACACTTTGCCGTAATATTGACTTTGAACGGGCAATCGCTCTGCACAGTCAGGGACGGGAAATTTACTGCTCATTCGGCAGACACACACCCGTTCTGAGCTTTCGGCTTGCGTCAATATTCTCACAGGCAAGCGGCTACAACATAGCCTTTCCCGAGGAGATTGCCACAGGCGGCGGCTTTAAGGATTGGTTCATCGAAAAATTCCGCCGACCTGCCCTCACCATAGAAATGGGACTTGGCAAAAATCCTCTCCCCCTCTCCGACTTTGAAGAAGAATACAAAATCCTGCAAAACATTCTCTGTCTCGGAGCGGTGGTTTAAAAATTTAATTTTATTGTATTTACAGCACTGAACACATATTGTTTGGTGCTGTTTTTAATTAAAAGGGCGCGTTAAAATTACATTTGGGCGCATTAAAATTATTCCTAACATTTTCTTATAAAATTCAAGGGCAACCTTGGTTGCCCTTGTTTATTTTGTTATTTTTAATAACTTTGATTAATTTTTATCGTCCTCATCATCAAAGAAAGAGATTGAGTTTACGATATTGTCAACAGCCTCGTCTGAAATTACATTCGGCTCGTCAAGATATTTTGATCTTTTTTCAATGCTGTCAATAGCCATCTGCATCTGCTCCTGGGGAGTTGACGGTTTTTTCGGAGCGTCGTAAATCTCGTTATCCTCCGGATTTGAGATGTTCACATACTCCTCTTTTTTAGGCTCTTCCTTAACCTCAGGTTCTTCCTCAGGCTCAACGATTGCAGGCTCATTACCGTCATCGGGAACTTCAACTTCCTCTGTCACATCTTCCGCAGATTCCTCTTTTACGGGTTCTTCCGCTTTTTCGGCAGATTCGTCATTTTTTTTTGACTTGTCAACGCCAAAGTTCGGAGCATCGTAATTTTCGTCAATCTCCTCTGCGGCAGCCATAATTACCTCACCGGGAGCGTCAATCTGCTTTTCTCTTCTCGCCTCGGCAACAGCCTTGAGTTCATCAAGGTGATTTACAGGCTTTTCAACCTTTTCGCTGTCCTCATCAAAATAGATATCATACCATACGAGGAACACATAAATTGTCCAAACTCGTCTGCTGTTATCTTCTTTTCCGCTGAAATGACTGTCGAGCCATGAAACAAGAACATCTGTATTAAAGAATTTCTCGGCAGTTTTGCCCTTAAACTTAGTCTTTACCACATTATAATACTTCTCGTCACGGAGCCATACTCTTGTCGGTACAGGGAAACCGAGTTTCTCTTTTTCGGCAGTAGCCTCAGGCATATGGCGAACGGCAGCCTTACGCATTGCATACTTTGTGTTGTGCTTGTTGCAACGCAGTTTTGTCGGGAGCGATGATGCAACCTTGAAAACCTCCTTATCAAGGAAAGGAACACGAAGTTCAAGCGAGTTAGCCATACTCATTCGGTCGGCTTTAAGAAGGATGTCGCCGACCATCCACATATTGATGTCGAGATACTGCATTTTTGTAACATCGTCATACTTACGGCAACGATAATAATATTTTCTTGTAAGATCCTGTGGGCGTGTTGCAATTGACGGATCTTTCAAAAGTTCTTGCTTCTGCTTATAGTCATACATAAATGCATTACCGATATAACGCTCCTCAAGCTTGTCACAGGCACGGATGAGATAATCTCTGCCCTTGATGTCGGGGAGCTTTCTGCAGATTGCTCTTATTGCCTTTCTGATGCAATGCGGAACAATTGTCTGATAAATTTTGAACACTCTCGGATCGTTGTAGCAAGTGTAACCGCCGAACAATTCGTCTGCACCCTCACCCGAAAGGACAACCTTTACATAATGGCTTGCAAGACGGGATACAAAGTAAAGTGCGATACATGACGGATCCGCAAGCGGCTGATCCATATGGTACTGAACAGTCGGAACAGCGTCCCAGAATTCTTCACTTGAGATAAGGTGAGTGTGGTGTTCAACACCGATTTTTTCGCTGAGATTTTTTGCCCAGCTGATTTCGTTATATTTTTCACCAAAGTCAAAGCCGACTGTAAATGTTTTCTGGTCGGCAAAATATGTTGAAACATAGCTTGAGTCAACACCGCTTGAAAGGAAACAGCCAACCTCAACATCGGCAATTTTGTGAGCGTTTACGGAGTTTTCAAAAACCTTTTCAATTCTGTCAACAGCCTCTTCCTCCGTCATTTCTTCATCAGGATTGAAACGAGCCTCAAAATAACGGGTAGTTTCAACCTCGCCGTCCTTGTACCAGAGATAGTGACCGGGCATAAGGCAGTAAACACCCTCAAAGAAAGTTTCGGGCGGAACTGCATACTGGAATGAAAGGTACGAGTCAAGTGCCTTTCTGTTGAATTTCTTTTCAAACTTAGGATATTCAAGAATACTCTTGATTTCACTTGCATAGACAAAGTCATTGCCTATCTGAGTGTAATGCATCGGCTTAATGCCGAAAAAGTCACGGGCAATAAAAAGTGAGTTATCCTTTGTGTTGTAGATAGCAAAGCCGAACATACCACGGAGTTTTGGAAGCATATCTTCTTTCCACTCTTCAAAGCCGTGAACAAGCACTTCACTGTCTGTATCTGTATAGAACTTATGACCTTTTGCGATAAGTTCTTTTCTCAAATCCTTGTAGTTATAAATTTCACCGTTGAATGTGAGAACAAGGCTTTTATCCTCATTGTATATAGGCTGATGACCTGCACCTAGGTCAATAATGGAAAGTCTGCGAAATCCCATGGAAATATTGTCGTCCGTAAAAAATCCGTCCGAGTCGGGACCACGGTGAGTGATAACCTCTGTCATATTTCTGATGACATCGGCTCTGTTTTCAACCTGTCCCATAAAGCCGGCTATGCCGCACATATCACAATTCCCCTTTCAAGGTAATTTTCAAAATTAACCGCATTAGACTAATGCCCTATTTTAAACATTTTATCACAATTTACTCCCAAATTCAACTGTTTGCAGGCATAAGTTTCAAATCAGAGCAACGCTCCTCAGCCTTTTTTATTCTTTAAGTATTCATCAAGCAAATCCGCTGCATATCTGCACAATTCAGGACACGGACGGGCGGCATAATATTTTTCTGTTCTCTCAGATGGAGTCGGGTTGTCCTTTGCCTTTGCTCTCATACCTAAAAGGTCACGGCAAATGATTGAACCGTTGTCCTCTTTGAACCTTTCGGCAAGCTGCTGAACCTCGGTGTAAACACGCTTTTTGTCGGCATTATCCTTGCTGTCGCTGTAACCCCTTGCAAGACCTAAAGCCATATACATTCCCGTAACAGTACCGCAGACCTCACGCATTCTGCCTATTCCGCCGCCGAACGGCGATGCAAGCATAAGAGCAGTCTGTTCATCAAATCCCAAATCGTCACAAAATGCAAGCAATACAGCCTGAGCGCAGTTGTAGCCCTGCATAAAATTATTCTTTGCAATTTCACCTTTTGTCATACCAATTTCTCCTTTTATAGGGTTATTTCTATAAGCAAAGTATAACACCGAAAACCGCATACTGCAACGATTTTTTGCTTGTGAAAGAGATTGCCATATGTTATAATTTAGGGAGTTATGATGATAAATAAATCCATATTGCTTAACCGTAGCGGCGGTCAGTGACCGCCATTCGCTTTGGTTGCAAAACCAAAACGAACAAATATACATCTGCAATAAGCGTTTTAATCAATAACATACGATAAACAAATGGTTTGTATTTAATCGAACCGATTTTACAATCGTTTCGATTGGCGTTCACTGAACGCCGCTACTGTTTGTACAAACGGTAACAATGCTACGCTCGGGCAAAATATGTTGCGGATTTTTCAAACTGTCTGCACGAATAGGGAACGGCGCTACTGATTTGAGTCACAATTTCTCCCACCGATTTAATCAAATACGGTTGCTTTATTCGGCAGAATTGGTATAATAATTTACAGAACATAACTCATTAAAATTCAGACATTAAAGAAAAAGGTGATTAACATTGTCTTTTCCACAGGATAAAATAAGAAATTTCAGCATTATTGCTCACATTGACCACGGCAAGAGTACGCTTGCGGACAGAATTCTTGAGCAGACCAACTCCGTTTCCGAAAGGGATATGGAGGCGCAGCTGCTTGATGACATGGACCTTGAGCGTGAGCGTGGCATTACAATCAAGGCAAGGGCGGTTAGCGTTATCTACAAAGCTGATGACGGCGAAGAATATCTTTTTAACCTCATCGACACCCCCGGTCATGTTGACTTCAATTACGAGGTTTCCCGTTCACTGGCTGCTTGTGAGGGCGCTATTCTTGTTGTTGACGCATCACAGGGCATTGAGGCGCAGACTCTTGCAAACACATATCTTGCCGTTGACAGCGGACTTGAAATTGTTCCCGTTGTCAACAAAATTGATTTGCCGAGTGCCGATCCCGACAGGGTTATTCAGGAAATCGAAGATGTAATCGGTATTCCTGCCGAGGATGCTCCGAAAATTTCCGCAAAGGCAGGAATCAACATTCACGCAGTTCTTGAAAAGGTTGTTCACGATATTCCTGCTCCTACAGGCGACATCAACGCACCTCTGCGTGCATTGATTTTTGACAGCTACTACGACAGCTACAAGGGTGTAATTATATATGTAAGGCTCAAAGAGGGACAGATTCACCCGGGCGATGAATTCAAGCTTATGGCAACGGGCAGTGTGTTCAATGTTGTTGAGTGCGGACTTATGCACGCAACCGCCCCCGAAAAGACAGACGGTCTTTATGCAGGCGAGGTTGGTTACATCACGGGGTCAATCAAGACTCTTGCAGACGCAAAGGTCGGCGACACGGTTACACTCACATCAAATCCCGCAGAAGAACCGCTCCCCGGCTACCGTGAGGCACAGCCTATGGTTTTCTGCGGTATCTACCCTGTTGACGGTGCAAGATACGGCGACCTTAAAGATGCACTTGAAAAGCTCCAGCTTAACGATGCGGCTCTTTCGTTTGATCCCGAAACATCGGTTGCCCTCGGATTCGGTTTCCGTTGCGGATTTTTGGGACTGCTCCACATGGAAATCATTCAGGAGCGACTTGAAAGAGAATATCAGCTTGACCTCATCACAACCGCACCGAGTGTAATTTACAGAATCACACGCACAGACGGCACGGTTGAGATGATTGACAACCCGACAAACTACCCCGATCCGTCACTTATTCAAATGGCGGAAGAGCCTGTAACAGACGCTCACATCTATGCACCTAAGGAATATGTCGGCAATATTATGGAGCTTTGTCAGGACAGACGGGGAACTTTTGTCGATATGCAGTATATTGATGCCGACCGTGTTGATTTACACTATGTACTTCCACTTGCCGAGATAATCTACGACTTTTTCGACACGCTCAAATCACGCACAAGAGGTTATGCATCATTCGACTATGAGCTTAAAGAATATGTTCAGAGCAACCTTGTTAAGCTCGATATTATGCTCAACGGCGAGGTTGTCGATGCACTTTCGTTCATCATTCACGCCGACAAGGCATATTCAAGGGCAAGAAAGATGGCTGAGAAGTTAAAGGAAAAGATTCCGAGACAGCTCTTTGAAATTCCGATTCAGGCTTGCATCGGCGGTAAAATTATTGCCAGAGAAACCGTAAAGGCTATGCGTAAGGATGTACTTGCCAAGTGCTACGGCGGTGATATTTCCCGTAAGAAAAAACTCCTTGAAAAGCAAAAAGAAGGTAAAAAGCGTATGCGCCAGCTCGGTTCTGTTGAAGTTCCGCAGGAGGCATTTATGGCGGTTCTCAAGCTTGATACGGATTAACGGTGAAGATATGAAAGAACTTGCTATGTTTTACAACTTTTCGGACGAAAGATTTCGCAAGGCAAAGTTTGCTCTTATGCCGTTGAAAATTCAGGTCAAAAAGGTTGAAAAAGAGGATTTCAATCAGCCTATCGGCTATCTTGCAGGCATCAAAGGCGTTGAGCCTGCGGCAGAAAAGTTTGACGGTGACGGCTTTGATGACGAGATGATTGTCATGCACAATTTCACGAATAAGACAATTGATTCGCTCATCAAGGCACTGAACAAGTGCGGTGTCGGACGAGTTCCGCTCAAAGCGGTTATTACTCCCACAAGCAAAGACTGGGACAGTCTGACGCTTATCAAAGCACTTAAAGCCGACCATGAGGAAATGCTTAAAAAATTGAAAATGAAAAGTTAAAAATGGAAAATGAAAGTCGGGAAGACAGTTTGCAAAATGCAAAACAATGTCTTCCCGACTGTTTTTATTTATATGAAATTACCGCCGCATTATTACAATCAATTTTTAAGAATTTTCTCAATCAATTGTGCAACACCATCGTTATTATTTGACGGGATTACAATATCGGCACGGTCAAGGCATTTTTGACTTGCATTTTCAACAGCCGCACCAAGTCCCGACTCGGCAATCATGTCGGCATCGTTATCTGCATTTCCGCAGGCGCAGACATTTTCCATGCCGATATTCAAAAAGTCACACAAACGCAGGAGTGCCTTCGCCTTTGATGCCTCTGCCGACATAATCTCAACAAAATGGTCGGTTGAAGTCGTAATTTCAACGCTGTTGCAAGCCTTTTCGATACTGCTCCACAGCCTGTTGCGAAGTTTTTCGTCCGTACTTATAATGCTGATGAGGTCAAGCTCATTTCTATGCTTGCTCAAAAAGCTTCTCATATCGACAATCTTGCCGTGGCATGAACGGGTGTATTCAAAATATTCAGGCTCACAGCCGTAGTCAAGCGGTCTATGCACATATCTGACATCGGCATATGTAAATCCGTCAATAAATCCCTCAAGAATAACATCGTCATTACGCACAGCACCGAGAATTTTCAACACATCATCGGGTAAAATCAGCGAACGGTGAACCGTTTTACCGCACTTGCTTATTACAGCGCCGTTCGAGGTAATCGCATAGTCCAGACCGACAATGTTCATCACGCTGTCGGGCATCATAACAAACGGTCTGCCGCTTGCCGCAACAACGGTTATTCCGCTTTTGATTGCAGATTCAATGGCAGTTTGCGTTCGTTTGCTCAAGGTGTCGCTGTCGGCAAGAGTTGTGCCGTCAAGGTCAAGTGCAATCAGCTTAATATCTTTCATCTTATCCATACAAATCCCTCTGTCAGATTTTCTTCGGGCAAAATTCGTTCATACAGCATTCTTCACATTTTGCCTTTCTTGCGGTGCAGACTGCTCTGCCGTGCAGAACAAGTCGGTGGCAAAAATCGTTGCTTTCATCGGGTGGCAAAAGCTCACGCAATGCAAATTCAATCTTTTTCTGATCCTTTAATTCGTGAAGTCCGAGCCTTTTTGTAATGCGTATGCAATGTGTATCAACCACAACCGCAGGCTGACCGAAAATGTCACCGCACACAAGATTTGCGGTTTTTCTGCCAATGCCGGGAAGCTTTGTCAAATCATCAATATTATCGGGAACAACACCGCCAAAATCGTCACAAAGCATTCTTGCCATTTCGACAATATCTTTTGATTTGGTCTTATAAAGTCCACAGCTTTTTATATACTCAGCAACTTCTTCGGGAGTTGAGTCGGCAAAATCCTGAGCCGTTTTGAACCTGTCAAACAACGAAGGAGTGACCATATTAACCCTTGCGTCCGTGCATTGAGCGGCAAGCCTTGTTGCAATAAGCAGCTGCAACGGATCTGTGTAAACAAGCGAACATATTGCGTCGGGATATTCTTTTTTCAAAGCCTGAACAGCGTTCACGGCAATTTCTTTTTTGGTCATAAACTCACCCCGTAATTTTAAAAAACAAAAATGCGATTAAATACTGTTTTCTTCAGTATAACACAAAAATTCTGCTATTGCAATCAGGATAAAAAATTGGTACAATAGCAGTATAAAAGTTGAAATTTTATTGAGGAGGACAAAAAATGTACAATAATTACATTTTTGACTTATACGGCACTCTTATCGACATCAACACAGATGAATGGAACGATGATTTGTGGAAGAAAATTGCCATTCTCTATGCCTACAAGGGTGCGCACTACACCTATGATGAACTTAACGAGGAGTACGACAGACTTGTTCAGGCTGAAAAAAAGGCTGTTCTCAAAAAGTCACCCGACACAAAAGTTGTTGACATTAAAATTGAAAAGGTTTTCCGCAAGCTATTTACACAGAAAGGCGTTAAGGTTACAAAAGCCGAGGTACTTTTTATTGCCGAAGCATTTCGTTGCTACTCAACAAAGTACATCAAGCTTTATGACGGTGTAATCGACCTTCTCGACACGCTCAAAGCAAACGGCAAAAAGGTTTATCTTCTCTCAAACGCACAGCGTTCATTCACAGAAAACGAGCTTAATATGTTTGATCTGACAAAATATTTTGACGGCATTTGTATCAGCTCCGATGAAGAATGTTCAAAGCCTGACGAAAAATATTTCAAAACACTTTTTGACCGTTACGGACTTGAAAAGAGCGAGTCAATTATGATTGGCAACGACTATATCAGCGATATCGGCGGTGCGGCTGATTTCGGTATTGACAGCCTGTACATTCACCAGAGCATTTCACCCGAGATTGACGGCGAACTCCGCAGTACATATAAGGTTATGGACGGCGATGTGTTCAAAATCAAGAAACTTATTGTATAGTAATAAAAGAATTCAACTGCACCTGATTTTACGGATGCAGTTTTACTATAGGGTGATAATATGGATTGGCTTAACATTTACGGATTGCTTATTTTGGTGGTCATTATGATTCCCAACATTATTTATGCAATAAAATGCAAAGACGGCTTTCAAAATAAATTTGAGAACAAAACACTTGAATTGTTTGAACAAATCAGCAGATTTGGTTCATTCGGCTTTATGGCAATCAATGTGCTGTATTTTGGATTTTGGTTTGACAATGCACTTTCGGTTTATCTGACAGTCAACGGCTTTCTCGTGTCGCTTTACTGCATAATTTGGTTTGCTTGCGGCAAGTTCGAATCGCTTTTTAAAGCTCTTGCTCTCTCAATAATCCCATCTGCAATATTTATTTTCAGCGGTATAATGCTACTGCACATTCCGCTCATAATCTTTTCAATACTTTTCGCAGTCTGCCACATCACAATCAGTTATAAAAATAGTATCTTATAGAGCTATACGAATATTTTAATTAAAATTTTGCACACTATAGCAAAGGAAGTGTGCATATGAAACGCGAAGTACCCGATTACAAAAAGATTTTAACACCAAGTGATTTAGAGCTTAACACCTGTTCAAATCAGGATTGCACAGGGCTAATCCCAACAGCAGTTAAAAATCCCGCTGAGGCTGATTCATACGAAGAACTCTATCCCTACATCAGCGGTGCAGCACCGCCACATGTTCGAGAAGATAGTTTGAAAAGCGATAAGCTCTAATACCCGAGGTAAGTTATCATCTCATCTTAACTACTCGTTATGCGGTGTAGCACCGCACCATGTCCAAGAAGATAGTAAAGATAAGGAACAACTTTAATCCATAGATGTACTATATTAAGATGATACTCAAGACCAATCAAAAAACAGCGGAAGCAATGTGTTTGTGCATTAATTCCGCCGATTTTATATTTTCAATTTTAATCTGAAGAAATTATTTTGTATAGCCGTGTTCTTTACACATCATATCGTAATAACCGACTACGAAAAAGTCTGTATGCTCATTTTTAACATACGGACCATAGGTAATGTACGGGTACCTTGGAGAAATATTATAGTTACCGTAAGCATACCAACGCATTGTATCATCAAAATACTGTATACCATCCTGCTCGTCAAGGAAAATATGATTGTTTCCAAAGTCGCCATTAAGACCAACAATAAATTTTTGTAAATCAGTAGCGGCAATGACCGATATATCGCTTTCATACTTTGCTACATTTGTTAACATCTTCTGCGCACCTGTAAATTCAACCTCATGGGCGATATATTTCTGAATAAAGGTAGCATCGACAACATTAACAACACCGTCTTTGTTCACATCACCTTTTAAAGTATAGGCATTCGTCATCTTGTTGTACACAGCAATAAGTTCGTTGTAGGCAATTGTAATAGCCCAAACATCGTAATCATTAGTGCCTGCAATATACGGCTCTAAGGCGGTTTTCAAATCAGCAAGCTTATTCTTAAATTCGTTCCATTGCTCATCAGAATACCAGTTGTTGTAATTCTGTTCCTTACAGGCATTATCGTAAGCAGTTTTAGCATATGCAACATCAACATGAAGGTTATAAGCGGCACTATACAGCTTGTCCTTCATATTTTTATATTCCTCGGCTGTTGCAAGTTCGTCCTGATTATAAAGATTGTATGCATCATTATATGTATCACCTGCAACACAGTTATAGATTCTCGCCTCACCAATGTTTGTGTTGAGAATTTTAAATGCGTCAAGGAGCCAGCCAAGTTTCTCACGCTCTATCTCAGTTTCGGACTTTTCATTTTCAGTAGCAAATGTTGTTAAAATGAAAGATGAAACCGCCAAAATTCCAACGAGTATGATTGATAATAATTTTTTCATTGTTTATCCCCCTATATCATCTTCTGTATTAATGTGCTGTACCATCCAAATTTACATCATAGTTTTTAGGACTGTTATCATTGTACCATATACAGTAATTATAATCAATACTGTTTCAATCTTTAGCTATAAAATATCCCTTTACTTTTTTGTAAAATATAAACAAAAAAGCACCACATCACGTGGTGCTGAAAGTTCAAATGAATCACCGATTACTCGGTGTATATAAAAGGGTAAACACCCTGAAAACTGAATAAAGGAAGAGGATTAAGGAGATATTAGTTAAATTCATATTGGAATGACCAATCGGGTTAAAGTATATACTACACAGCTGACCAAAGAA